>JACXTT010000021.1_pt1 | contig 224284 bp, 213 predicted proteins | sample 9270951 | NCBI WGS metagenome assembly JACXTT01 (sample SAMN15532306, study PRJNA645909) | rock metagenome | isolation source: weathered quartz diorite | place: Puerto Rico | collected 2017-06-21 | reverse complement strand
GTTCCCCTTGTACCTGTATGAGATGCAGTTCCGGTACAATCATCGGCACGAGGATCTCTTCCAACGGTTCCTCGATGCCCTCACACAACCGGTACCAGATGTTTGACAATCACCATGTTCTATCGCAAAAAGAGCCTATCTCGTCCGAACGCAGCTATTGTGAAGCGCATTAACGACTTTTTTGGTGAGAAGCTCTTTGCTTATACTGAGGTGACTTAGTCTAATAACGCCAAAAGATGACAGAGCTATTTTCCTCACTTCGCCCCCTGCAGACCTACGTTGACATGCGATTCCATTATCTGTACGATTTGTCAGATTTGTACATGAGAGGCGCCTTCCATGAAAATCCCCATCAGCGAAGCCCGACAGAAGCTCCCGTTACTCGTGAGACGGCTTCAGAAGCACCCCGGCGATGCGTACGAGATCACCGTGCGAAACGAGGTCGTCGCCCGTCTGACGGCGGCGGTCGTCGTCGAGCCGGGCCTTGCGGCCACTTCCTTGCTGAAGCTCGGGGACCATTGGGAAGACTCGCCTGATACGCTGCCCTTGCTCCACGGCGCAGTCTCCGAGCACAAGAGCGCCTATCTGTACGGCAAGAGCATGGCGAAGAAAAAGGTCGCCCCCAAACCCCGTGGCCGAAGAGCCCCCCGTCGCGCGCCCCCGTCCAGACGGGCGCGGTGAGACCCGTTCCGCCCCAGGTCTTCTGCGACACGTCGTTTTTCTACGCCTGCCTCGATGCCCGCGACGCTCACTACGAGGATGCCCGTCTGCTCTTGGCCTTCTGCGCCGAGCACCGCGTGGCCTTTCTGACCACGTGGGAAGTGCTCGTCGACACCGTGACGTTGCTCCGGATTCGGCGCGGCTACCGGCTCGCCGTCGCGTTCCTGGACACGATCGTGCCCACGCTCCGGATCGTCGAGCACGCTCACCATATCCGCGAAGCCGCGCTGAGCGCGTTCCGGCGATTGAGTCGCGACAAGGCTCTCTCCGTCTGCGATGCGCTCTCGTACGTGCTGGTGACCGAGGTGCTCGACGACATCCCGTGCCTCGCGTTCGACGCCGACTTCCGCAGCTTGGGGCTGACCGTGCTCTCCCGCCCGCCGCTCTGAGCCGACAATGCATCCGGTATTCGTCACCGGCGGGACCGGGTACCTCGGCCGGCCCCTGATCGAGGCGTTACACGACAAGGGATACGCGGTTCACGCGCTCGTGCGGCCCGGCTCGGAGGGAAAACTGCCGCGCGGCGCCCTGCCGGTCGTCGGCAATGCCCTCGATGCGTCGACCTTCGACTTCGCGATCCCACCGGGCGCCACGCTGGTCCACCTGGTCGGGACGCCGCATCCCAATCCGGCCAAAGCAGCCGAGTTTCAGCGCGTGGACCTGGCCTCTATCCGGGCGACCACCTCAGCTGCTGTGCGCGCCCGCGCGCGACACCTCGTGTACGTGAGCGTGGCCCATCCCGCGCCGGTCATGCGTGCGTACATCGCCGCGCGACAGCAGGGCGAGGCGCTCGTCGAGGCGTGCGGAGTTCCGGCCACGATTCTGAGACCGTGGTATATCTTGGGACCTGGTCACCGCTGGCCGTACCTTCTGCTGCCGCTCTACGCCGTCCTTCGACGGATCCCCTCGAAGCGCGAGTCCGCGGAACGGCTCGGTCTCGTGACGCGGCAGGCGATGGTCGCCGCGCTGGTAAGAGCAGTTGCGGTACCACCGGCATCGGGTGTACAAATCGTGGAGGTACCCGAGATCCGACGGACGTCGGTCTAGAGGATGTGGCGACCGAAAACACTGGAACGAAGGGAGATGGCGATGAAGTCCTTACCTCGAACGATTGAAACGATCATCACCCCGGAACCGGTCACGGAAGGCGCGGGGGTCCGGCTCAAGCGAAGCATCGGGACGCGAACGCTGAATTACCTCGATCCCTTCCTGTTGTTGGACCACTTCGCGTCCAACGATCCGCGCGACTACGAGGCCGGGTTCCCGCTGCACCCCCACCGGGGCATCGAAACCGTGACGTATCTCCTGCGGGGCGAGGTGCGGCACAGGGATACGCTCGGCAACTCGGGGAGCATCGGAGCCGGCGACGCGCAGTGGATGACGGCCGGGCGCGGCATCATGCACGAAGAGATGCCGCAGGTGCGGCCGGAGGGGATCGCCGGATTTCAGCTCTGGGTCAATCTGCCGGCCAAGCTCAAGATGACCAAACCGCGCTACCAGGACATCCGCGCCGATCAGATCCCCGAGATCAAGAAGGACGGCGGGGCGCGGATTCGGGTGGTTACGGGAACGGTCGATGGGGTCCGCGGGCCCGTGACCGACATTGCCGCCGACCCGAGCTATTTGGACGTGTCCGTCCCCGCCCACGGCTCGTTCACCCACCCGATCGAACGAGGTCACAGCGCGTTCGCCTACGTCTTCGAGGGATCAGCGCAATTCGGAAGCCCCGATCACGCGGCCGGCGCGGCGATTGCGTCTCCCTCGCTCGTGGTGCTGGGCGACGGCGATGCCGTACAGGTGACCACCGGCGAGAGCCCGACCCGCTTCCTGCTGGTCTCCGGAAGGCCGCTGCACGAGCCTATCGCGCGGTACGGCCCATTCGTGATGAATACACAAACCGAGATCGAGCAGACGTTGCTCGAACTCCGTCAGGGAACATTCGTCACCACCTGAGAGGAGAACGGTGAAACGTTCGCTCTTCTCGTGGACGGTCGCGACCAAGGAGGGACCATGAACGCTCGACGATGGCAGGTGCTGTTCGTCCTCACCCTCGCAGCCGGCCTCAGCGTCGGCTGCGTGTCGTCCTCGAAGTATCGCGCCCTGGAAATGAGCGCGTCGGCTGAACGGGCCGACTTGCAGGGGCAGATCGCGGCGCTTCAATCGCAGAAAAAAGAGTTGGAGACCCAGAAGGCGACGCTGGAGCGCGATCTGTCCGGGCTGCGCCAGGACAAGGAGCGCGTCGAGGCCGATCTGAAAACCCTGAACGAACGCCTCGCCCAGGTTGAGCGGCAGACCACGGAGCTCAGCGCCCAGAAAGACGAGGAAATCCGGAAATTGAAAGGGACCTACGATGACCTGGTCAAGGATCTCAAAGGCGAGATCGAAAAGGGCGAGATCAAGGTCACGCAGATCCGCGACAGGCTCTCGGTCAATCTCGTCGAAAAGGTGCTCTTTGATTCCGGGCGCGCGGAGGTCAAGGCCCAGGGCGAGGGGGTGCTCAAGAAGGTCGGCGCGATCCTCCGCGACGTGAAGGGCAAGGAGATCCGGGTCGAGGGGTACACGGACAACGTCCCGATCGGCGAGAGTCTCCGGAATCGTTTTCCAACCAACTGGGAACTCTCGACGCAACGCGCGACGAACGTCCTCCGGTTTCTCCAGGACCAAGCCGGTCTCGACGGGGCGCGGTTGTCCGCGGTGGGCTACGGACCGTTTCGGCCCGTCGCCGACAACAAGGCCCCCGAAGGGCGCGCTCAGAACCGCCGGATCGAGATCGTCCTCATCCCCCAGGACGTGAAGGACGTGTTCAAGGAACTCCAGTAGTCTCGATCCGCACCCGGGGATGGCGGAGGCCCGCGACATCAACGAGAGAAGGAAGACCGATCGAACCATTCCCATACCGAAAGGACACAAGGATTCGATGATCAAACGAACCTACCACCTCATCCCGCTGCTGTCTCTTTCCCTCGTCGCGTTGGCGTTCGTGGTCCACGCTCCCACGGCTCGGGCCGCCGCCTCGGATGCGCCGATTCAGTTCGTCTCATTCGACGCCTACGACTACGGCTTCAAGGGGCCGGATCAGATCCATCCCGGGCTCACCACCCTCCAGATCGTCAACACCGGGAAGGAGCTACACCACATCCAGCTCGTGAAACTCGACGCGGGCAAGACCGCCCGTGAGTTTACATCGGCCATGAAGGCCGAGCCGGGGCGCTTCCCGGCGTGGGCCCACTTCATGGGAGGCCCCAACGCCGCGGCCCCAGGCGACCGGACCGCCGCCGTGCAGGATCTCAAGCCGGGGAACTATCTCTTGCTCTGCGTGATTCCCGACAATCGGGGCACGCCGCATTTCGCGCTGGGCATGATCAAACCGCTGACCGTCGCCTCCAGCGCGGCGGCACGGGGCACGATGGTGAAGCCCGACGTGGTCATCACTCTGTCGGATTTCCACTTCGCATTGTCTCAGCCCCTGACGCCCGGCACGCACACGATCCAGGTCGTCAACCAGGGTTCGCAAGTCCACGAGGCGGTCGTGGTCCAGCTTCCGCCCAACGGCTCGATCAAAGCGTTCGCGGCGGCGTTCGAGCCCGGCGCGGCGCTCCCCGACCCGCCGCCCGGCAAGCCGATCGGCGGCGTCACGGGCATCGAGCGCGGCAACCAGGGATGGGCGACGATCACGTTCTCGCCAGGTCGGTATGGACTGATCTGCTTCTTCCCCGACCCAGCGAGCGGCGCGCCGCACTTTACCAAAGGCATGATGGTTGATTTCGACGTCAAATAGCCGGTGCGCTTGAGCAAAGACCTATTGACAGCACCCCGAAAAAACCCTTAGGCTGTCCCAAACCGGCGTCACCCCGGTTCCTACTATATAAAAGATGCGCGTTCGCCATTCCCGCGGTTCAACGCGGACGGAGGAGTATTCTGATGAGACAGCCAGCGCTTTGGGTCGCCTTGATGGCTTTCGGTCTGATGTCGGCTTGCGCAAGCGGCGGAGGGGGCGGCGATGCCTCCCCGGTCAACACCGGTAACAACGGCGGAAACCCCGGAGGGGGTACACCTCCTCCTGCCACGACACTCCCCACGGCTCGAACCGCCGCCGCGGCGACCAAGGCCGCGTTCGCCGCGTTTGCCACTGGATCGAACATCGCCCAGAAGCCCGGCGGATCGGCAGGGCGCTCGGACCGCGGCGTCGCGATTCGCGCCTTGGACATTCTAAAAAACCACGTCACTGCCCCTCGGTTGTCTTCCAAGGCCCTTCAAGCGCCCTCGACTTGCGTCGGCGGCGGCACGATGGAACGTACCACGGTTTTTCCAGAGAAGACGACGAAGATCACCACGACGGTGTACAACAAGTGTGTCTCGTCCAAGACAGGCACCATAGAGACCTACCGCGACGGCACGATGACGGTGACCGAGACGTTGGACGCGCAGACCCTTGAGGTGCTCAAGGTGTTGGTTGAGTTCGCCAACTACCGGGACGGCCAGCGGGATGCGGCTGATCCGACAAATCCGGTGAGGTCGCGCGATGACACGATCGATGGCGTCTTGTCCGCTTCAAACCTCGTGCTCTATGGGTGTGGGAACAGCACGATTTTGACAAAAGCCGACACGAACGTCACGGCAAAACTTTCAACCTACCTGGACATCGACGGAGACGGCACGGCCGACGTGAATGATGCCGTCACAGCGACGGACCTTGGAATACATCTCCTCCAAGAGTACGACACCGTTTCATGCAACGACACGATGATGACCGTGACCGCGAACGGCGCACTTGGCGTTGACACCTTGGGTCAGAGCGATTTTTCCGCGACCCTCACCGAGTTCACCATCACGGAAGCCCCCGCGACTCACGGTGATATTCCGGGAACCGAGGTCACCATGAATGGAACCGTCAGCGTGACGTCGGATTGCGAAACCGGGACCTTCACCATCGCCACCAAGACCGCACTGTTCGAGCCCGATTCCTCGGCATCCGGCTGCCCCACCGAGGGCGAGGTCGTGGTGAGCGGGGGCGGCGCAACGGTGTCGGTCATCGCGACCGCAACGGGCGGGGTTCAGTTCGACGAGGGCGGCGACGGCTCGATCGAAGAAGAGTTCCCCGACTGTAACGACGCCAACATCTGCAGCACGACGTAAGCTCCTCCATCCCCCTTTCCAAAAGAATGGCGAGGGGGATTCTCTTGTCCTGCCTGATCGAACGGAATCGAGCGGCGGCTAGCCGCGGGCAATCATGGCTTCCGCGATCTGGACGGCGTTGAGGGCCGCACCTTTGCGGAGGTTGTCGGAGACGAGCCAGAGGTTGAGGCCGTTCGTGATCGACTGATCTTCGCGGATTCGGCCGACAAACACCTCGTCCTTGCCGGCAGCGTCGAGCGGCATCGGGTAGAGTTTGCGAACCGGGTCGTCGAAGACGATCACGCCGGGCATGGCGGACAACAGCGCCCGGGCCTCGTTGGATTTGAGCGGCCGCTCGGTTTCGACGTTGACGGCTTCAGAGTGGCAGCGTATCACCGGCACGCGCACCGTCGTGGCCGTCACGCGCATCTGCGGCTCCCCCAAAATCTTCCGCGTTTCGTTGACGATCTTGGTCTCCTCGGAACACTCGCCCCCTTCCCCGAACGAGCCGATGTGCGGGAGGCAATTGAACGCGATCTGGTGCGGATAGACCTCGGCCTTGACCTCCTTGAACGAGAGCAGGGCCTTGGTCTGCTCGATGAGCTCGTCCATCGCGGCGGCGCCGGTGCCGGACACCGATTGGAAGGTCGTGACCACGACCCGCTTGACTCTCGCGGCGTCGTGGATCGGCTTGAGCACCATCACGAGCGGCGTGGTGGTGCAGTTGGGAATCGCGATCATGCGCCGGGTCGCGGAGGCCAACGCGTGCGCGTTGACCTCCGGAACCACAAGCGGCACGTCCGCTTCCATCCGGAAGACGGCGCTGTCATCGATCACCACGACGCCCGCCTCGGCGAGCCGAGGCCCGTACTCCCGGCTGATCGCGTCGGTGGCCGAAATAAAGGCGAAGTCGATTCCCCCGAACGGACCGCCCGGCGTCAGTTCTTCGATCCGCCACTCGCGCCCCTGGCACGACAGGGACTGCCCCGCGGACCGCTTCGAGGCGAACAGTCGGAGATTCTCCAACGGGAACTTCCGTTCCTCGAGGATCTCCAAACTCTCCTTGCCCACCGCGCCGGTCGCGCCGATCACGGCGACCGTGTACTTGGTCTTTTTCTTCATGTCCCTAACGACGATCTTCCCTGTGACGCAGGGGCGACCGGCCGGTCGCCTCTACCCATGACGCCGCACGCGTTATTTGGCGCCGCTGGTCGAAAACGGCAGGCGGAACGGCGCCGTGTCGAGCTCCGAACCGTCCTGGGCCTTCGCCGCCCACACCGTGACCTGATAGACCGAATCAGGCTTGAGGGTCCCTTTCGGCGCAAACCGCAGAGTGGTCGGATTGACCCAGGTATACGTGCCCTCGAACTCGATCGGCTCGCCCTTCTCGTCAACCGCGCCGCGTTGATCCATCGAGACGTCTTCCTGGGTGGACGGATCCATCGGCCGATCGAACACGATCTCCACCACCAAGCCCTTCAAGTTGGGGATGGCTTCCCCGTACTTCGGCGACGTCTTCACGATGGACACGCTGGTTGTCTCGGCCCGACTCGCCGTCAGCGAGCCTCCCAGCGCCATCAGCCCCGCCACCACCAGTCCCACCCCCACCGTCATCCGTCTCATTCGTGACCCTCCTGTGACACGTGGTCGATCAGGTGATCGCGTCGGCGATCAGCCCCCCCATTTCACGCGTCCCAGTCTTGGTCATGCCCGGCTGCATGATATCCGGCGTGCGATACCCGCACTCCAAGACGCGATGCACCGCCCGTTCGACGGCGGCGGCATCGTCTTCGAGTTCGAACGAGTGCCGGAGCATCATCGCCGCGGAAAGAATCGTGGCGATGGGATTGGCGATGTTCTGTCCGGCGATATCCGGCGCGCTGCCGTGGATCGGCTCGTAGAGTCCCACCCGTCCTCCCAAGCTTGCCGACGGCAACATGCCGATCGAACCCGTCAACATGGACGCTTCGTCGCTTAAGATATCACCGAAGAGGTTGGTCGTCACGAGCACGTCGAACTGCTTGGGGCGTCGGATCAGTTGCATCGCGCAGTTATCCACGTACATGTGGCGGAGTTCGACGTCGGGAAACTCGGCGTGGACCCTGGTCACGACCTTCCGCCACAGCTCCGTCGCCTCGAGCACGTTGGCTTTGTCGACGCTCGTGACGAGCCGTCGCCGCGTTCGAGCGAGCCCGAACGCCATCCTGGCGATTCGCTCGATCTCGGGCGTGGTATAGACTTCGGTATTGATCCCGCGTTCTCCGCCCTCGTACGGCTCCACGCCTCGCGGCGTCCCGAAGTAAATCCCCCCCGTCAGCTCGCGCACCACCATGATGTCGATGCCTTCGATCACCTCGGGTTTCAGCGACGACGCATCCATCAGCATGGGAAAGAGAATCGCCGGCCGCAGGTTGGCGAACGTCCCCAATTTCTCCCGTAGTCCTAACAGCGCGCGCTCTGGCCGCTTCGCGTACTCCAGGCCCTCCCATTTCGGCCCCCCGACCGCGCCGAGCAGGACGGCGTCCGCTTCCAGCGCCGCCTTAAGCGTGTCATCGGGGAGAGGAATGCCGAACCGATCGATCGCCGCCCCGCCCACGAGCGCCTCGCGAAATTCGAACCGGCGGTCCCGCCGCTTGCCGAGCGCTTCCAACACCCGAACGGCCTCGGGGACGATCTCACGCCCCACGCCATCGCCGGGCAACAGGGTGATGCGATAGGTCTTCACGTCGAATCGCTCCCGCCGGCCGCGTGGGAAGAGGGCGCCGGGGAGGTCCGAAAATCCCCGGTCGCCGGAAGACTCGATCCCGCCAGGGAAGAGCCCAGGCGGCCTCCCGATCCACCCAGGGCCTGCATGAAATACAACGTGACCACAAAAATCACCAGGTTGATCAGCGTGACCATGAACGGAACGGGCACGCCGGGCAGTTGGAACCCGACGGGGAAGACTCCGTCCTGCATCCACGCCCACCCCACGACGCCCAGATACGTCCCCGAGACGCCGCGCGCCCCCCACAGTCCCCCGCGCTCCCCGCCCCACACGCCGACGGCCATTCCCAGCAAGACGGGACAGAGCAGAATAAAAACCAGCATGATGACCCTGGTCGATACGAAGGGCAGACCCCATCGCGCAAGCTGGCGGGCCAGCAACGCGATGATAAGGAGTCCCCCGCTCCCGATGACACACCACAGACTCTTGCGGGCTACGAGCGTCATCGCCGCGCGCCTAAATCAATCCCACTTTGGGTTCCCCGCCGCCTCGCTTGGAGGAACGGGCCGCCAGTTTGTTCAGGGCGTTGAGGTAGGCCCGAACCGACGCGATGATGATATCGGTGTCCGCGCCGTGCCCCATGACGGACCGCCCGTCCTCTTGCACCGTCACGGTCACTTCGCCCAGCGCATCCGTGCCGCCCGTGATCCCCTTCACCACGTACGAGACCAAACGGCTCTTGGTCTGAATCAGCGAGGCGATCGTCCGGTAGGCGGCATCCACCGGCCCGTCTCCCTGTCCCACGGCGCTGATGGCCTTGTCGCCGGCGATCAGCTCGACCTTGGCCGTCGGCGTCATATCGGTTCCGCTCTCGACGTGGATGCCCACCAACCGATACGCCTCCTCGGGACGGTCCATTTCCTCCGAGACGATCGTTTCCAGATCTTCTTCGAAAATCTCCTTCTTCTGGTCGGCCAGGCGTTTCAACCGCTCGAACGCTTTGTCCAGTTCGACGTCGCTGGGCCGATATCCCAGTTCTTCGAGTTTGTTCTTGAACGCATGGCGGCCCGAGTGTTTGCCCAGCACGATGTGGGTCTTGCCCACGCCGACCGATTCCGGACGCATGATCTCGTACGTCATTTTTTCTTTGAGGAGCCCGTCCTGATGGATGCCCGACTCGTGGGCGAACGCGTTGGCGCCCACGATCGCCTTATTCGGCTGGACGGACATGCTCGTGATCTTGCTGACCAACCGACTGGTTTTGGCGATCTCTTCGGTGACGATGCGGGTATCGGCCCCGAAGGCGTCCTTGCGCGTCCGCAGCCCCATGACGACTTCCTCCAGGGCGGCGTTGCCCGCGCGCTCCCCGATACCGTTGATCGTGCACTCCACCTGGCCCGCGCCCGCCAGCACCGCGCCCAACGAATTGGCCGTCGACAATCCCAGATCGTTGTGGCAGTGGACCGAGATGACCGCCTGTTTGATGTTGGGCACCCGCTGCTGGATCGTCAGGATGAGCTGGGTGAATTCCTTCGGCGTGGCGTAACCCACCGTGTCCGCGATGTTCACCGTTCGCGCCCCCGCGGCGATGACGGCCTCGAGCACTTCGCACAGGTACGTCTCCTCGGATCGCGTGGCGTCCATCGGGGAAAACTCGACGTCGTCCACGTAGCCCCTGGCCCGCGCGACCATCTCCACCGCCCGGTCGAGCGCCTCCGCCCGCGTCAAACGAAACTGGTGCTTGAGATGGATGTCGGACGTGGAAATGAACGTGTGGATCCTGATCTTCGACCCGCCCTTCAACGCCTCCCACGCCCGATCGACATCGCCGGACTTCGCCCGCGCCAAGCTGCAGATGGTCGGACCCTCCACCTCGTGCGCGATCGCGCGAATCGCCTCGAAGTCGCCGGGGGAACTGAAGGCAAACCCCGCCTCGATCACGTCCACGCCGAGTCGAGCCAACTGCCTGGCGATCGACAACTTTTCTTCGACGTTCATACTCGCGCCGGGCGACTGTTCCCCGTCACGCAGCGTGGTATCGAAGATGGTGACCATTCTCGTCATCGACGTCTCCCCAAAAACACTAAGCCTTCCCCGTCCCATCGGAGGAAGGCTGGTTTCACACGGCACCGCATGTGATGATCGCTTCCCCGCGCGCGGCGGAGCCGGACGTTACAACTGGCTCCTGACCTCGCGATCGTGCAGGTCGTCTTCGTCGTCCTCGAACGGCGGCGCTTCCCCCGCGGAAGAGGGGAAGACCTTCCGCTGGACCGCCAGGAGCGGCCCGAGCACGATTCCGGACGCCGCGTACAGCGCAAACACGGCGAACAGCATCACCTGCGGCGCCGCCGTCACCAGCATCACGACCAACACGGCCGCCACGAGCATCTGAAAAGGCCGCCGATCGCGCATCGCGAGGCCTTTGGGACTCCAGTACCGGATGGTGCTCACCATCAAAAACGCCAGCACGTAGGTCATGACCACGATCAGCAACGGCTTCATCTCCGCCCCCAGCCGGAGGATGTGGTCGTCAAGCAACACGGTGGTCGCGATCAAGCCCGCCGCGGCGGGAATAGGCAGCCCCACAAAGTACCGCCCTTCCACCGTGCCCACCTGGACATTGAACCGCGCCAGCCGCAGGGCGCCGCACGCCACGAAGAGAAATGCCGCCACCCATCCGATCCGGCCATAGTTCGTTAGCGCCCACGAGTAAATCAGCAGCCCGGGGGCCACGCCGAACGACACCAGATCGGCCAACGAGTCGTACTCCACGCCGAACTTGCTGGTGGTCTTGGTCAGCCGCGCCACCCGTCCATCGAGACTGTCGAACACGGTCGCGACCAGGATCGCGATCGCCGCGGAGATGTAGTCGGCGTTGAACACGGCGATCACGGCGTAGAATCCGCTCAGGAGGTTGCCGGTCGTGAACAGATTCGGCAACAGGTAGACGCCCCGGTGCTTGGCCGTCGTCTCTCCGCGCGCGAACCGCGCCTTCATGACCACGCTCCGAGCACGCTGCTTCCACCCGCGACGCGTTCACCGGGTTTCACCGTCACCCGACACTGAAGCGGGAGGTAGACGTCCATTCGCGAGCCGAAGCGGATCAATCCGTAACGGTCCCCCCGCTCGACCCGATCACCCTCGCGAACCCAGGTCACGATCCGCCTCGCGACGAATCCCGCAATCTGAATAAACAGGATCCGTTTCCCCTTCGGCGTCTCTAACAGGAGCGCCTGCTGTTCATTGTCCAGCGATGCCTTCTCCTTAAACGCTGATAAAAACTTGCCGGGATGATAGAAAATCCCCACGATCCGACCGTGATACGGGATCCGGTTCACGTGGACGTCGGTCAACCCCATGAAGATGCTGACGCGCTGGACGTCCTCTTTGAGCACCCGCGATTCGAACACCTTCTCGACCGACAGGACCCTCCCGTCCGCCGGAGAGACGATCACGTCGGGATCGACCGGGATCGCCCGCCGGGGATTGCGAAAAAACCATAGGACGAACACCGCCACGCCGAGAAACGCGGCGCCGAGGGTCGGCCACCCCCCTCCCCACGCCGCCACCGCCAAGACCAGCGGCGCGATCGCGAATGGAATACCTTCGATCACCACCGGGAACCCTTGCCATCGCTCGGAAGGACTCAACGCCCGGGGTTCCGGATGGGGGGACGCCACCTGGCCGCGTCCCTTAGTTCTTTTCTTTGTCGACGAGACGGCCTTGCTTGAGCCAGGGCATCATCGCCCGCAACCGACCGCCCACCTCCTCGATCGGGTGGGTTTCGCCCTGGCGTAGCAGGGCCGTGAACACCGGACGCCCGGCCCGATTCTCCAGGATCCACTCCTTGGCAAATCGGCCGCTCTGGATCTCCGCCAGAATCCGCTTCATCTCCGCGCGGGTTTCCTCGGTGACGATGCGCGGGCCGCGCGTGACATCGCCGTACTTCGCGGTGTTGCTGATCGAATAGCGCATCGTGGAAATGCCGCCCTCATAGATGAGATCCACGATCAGCTTGACCTCGTGCAGACATTCGAAATACGCCATTTCCGGCGAATAGCCCGCCTCGACGAGCGTCTCGAACCCGGCCTGAATCAGCGCGGTCAAGCCGCCGCAGAGGACGACTTGTTCCCCGAACAAATCGGTCTCGCACTCCTCCCGGAACGAGGTCTCGATCACCCCCGCCTTGGTCCCGCCGATGCCCCGCGCGTACGCCAACCCCACGGCCCGGGTGGTTCCCGACGGATCTTGGTGGACCGCCAACAGCGAGGGAACGCCGCTCCCTTTCGCGAACTCGGAACGGACCAAATGGCCCGGCCCCTTCGGCGCCACCATGAACACGTTGAGGTCCTGGCGCGGCACGATCTGACCGAAATGGATATTGAACCCGTGGGCGAAGGCGAGATACGCGCCCTGCTTGAGGTGGGGAGCGACGTCCCGATGATAGATTTCGGCCTGCAGTTCATCGGGCGCCAGCATCATCGCCACATCGCATCGCTTCGCGGCGTCGGCCACCGGCAATACCTTGAGCCCGGACCGCTCGGCCTTCTCCCACGACGGTCCGGGGCGAACGGCGACGAGCACGTCCACCCCGCTGTCCTTGAGGTTGTTCGCGTGGGCGTGACCCTGACTCCCATAGCCCACGATCGCCACGGTCTTTCCCTTCAACGTGGAGAGATCGGCGTCGTGTTCGTAGTAGATCTTCATGTCACCTCACTTGGCTTCGACGACGACTTGTCGGCGTTTGTGCTCCCCGGCCGCCTTGGCGTCGTCCCGGGCGATGGCGATTTGTCCGGAGCGCACCAACTCCTTGAGTCCCAGCGGCCGGAGTTGATTGATGAACGCCTCCACCTTCTGGGCGTCACCCGTGATCTCCACGGTGTAGGTGGTCGGCGTCGAGTCGACGATCTTGGCCCGGAAGACCTCGATGATCCGGAACGCTTCGGCCCGGTCCTCGGCGCGTGTGTGAATTTTGACCAGCGCGGTTTCGCGCCCCACGTAATCGTTCTCCGTGAGATCGACGACCTTGATCACGTCGATCAATTTATTGAGTTGTTTGGTGATCTGCTCGAGAATGCGCTCGTCGCCTTGGGTCACGATGGTGATCAACGACATCGAGGGGTCGAGGGTCGGACCAACCGAGAGCGACTCGATATTGAATCCACGGGCGGAGAACAACCCCGCGACCCGCGCGAGCACGCCGAATTTGTTTTCAACCTGCAACGCAATGATGCGTTCCATCGGGGTCTCGATCCGCCCGCGCTACGCGAGCGAAATCGACTCCTTCTGGGTGTCCTGCGGCGTCGACGGTCGGCCACCCGTTTCGGGCGGAGGATCCTCGTACACCATTTGATGAATCGCGCCGCCTGCCGGCACCATCGGGTAACAGTTCTCGTAAGGGTCCACCTGAAAATCCATCAGGACCGGTTTTCTGACGGCGAACGCCTCGCCCAACACGTCGTCCACTTCGTGCGGCTCGGTCGCCCGCAATCCAACGGCCCCATACGCCTCGGCCAGTTTGACGTAATCCGGTCCACACTCGAGGCGACTCGCCGAGTAGTGGCCCTGATAGAACAATTGCTGCCACTGGCGGACCATGCCGTGGTAGCCGTTATTGATGATGGCCACCTTGACCGGGAGATCGTACGCCATGGCCGTGGCCAACTCTTGAAGGTTCATCTGGAAGCTGCCGTCGCCGGTGATGCAGACCACGAGCTGATCCGGAAATGCCCGCTGGGCGCCCAACGCCGCGGGAAACCCGTAGCCCATCGTGCCGAGACCGCCGGAGTTCAGCCACGTTCGCGGCTTGGCAAACTTATAAAATTGCGCGGTCCACATCTGGTGCTGCCCCACATCGGAGGTGATGATCGCCTCCCCGCGGGTCCGGCGGTAGATCATATCGATGACGAACTGGGGTTTGATGACTTTCGGATCGGCCTTGTACGTCAGTGGACGCTCGCTCTCCCACGCGGCGATCTGCGTCAACCACGCCGTCTTACCTTCCCGTCGCTTCCCGCCCACCATCGCCGTCGCCTGGGCCAGAAGCTCCCGCAGCACCGACTTGGCGTCGCCGACGATCGGGATGTCGACGTGGATGTTCTTGCGAATCGACGTCGGGTCCACGTCAACGTGGATGATCTTCGCATGGGGCACGAACTCGCTGATCTTGCCGGTGACGCGGTCGTCGAATCGGGAGCCCACCGCGATGAGCAAATCACAATTGTGCACGGCCAGGTTGGTCGCATGAGACCCATGCATCCCCAACATGCCGAGAGAGAGCGGATGCGTCCCGGGAAACGCGCCGAGCCCCATCAGGGTCATCGTCACCGGAATATTCAAGAGCTCGGCGAGCGCCAAGAGCTCTTCGCTGCCGTCCGAATTGATCACCCCGCCGCCGACGTACAGAACCGGCCGCTCGGCCTTGATGATCGCCTCGGCGGCTTGCTTGATCTGCCACTTATTCCCCTCGTAGGTCGGATTGTACCCCCGGATGTAGACCTTGTCGGGGTAGGTGAATTCCGCCATGGCCATGCTCACGTCCTTGGGGATATCCACCAGCACCGGACCCGGCCGGCCGCTGCCGGCGAGGTAAAACGCTTCCTTGATCGTCGAGGCGAGCTCGTTGACGTGCTTCACCAGATAATTGTGCTTGGTGCACGACCGGGTGATACCCACGATGTCGGCCTCCTGAAACGCATCGTTGCCGATCAGCGAGGTCAAGACCTGGCCGGTGAAGACCACGATCGGACACGAGTCCAGGTTCGCGTTCACGAGTCCGGTAACCGTGTTCGTCGCTCCGGGGCCCGAGGTGACCAACGCCACGCCGACCTTTCCGGTCGCGCGCGCATAGGCCTCCGCCATATGAATCGCCGCCTGTTCGTGGCGGACCAGGACAAAATCGAGATCTTTGTCCCCGTAAAGCACGTCGAAGATCTTCAGCACCACGCCGCCGGGTAGACCGAACACGGTCTTGACCCCCTCGCGCTTCAACGACTCGACAAAAATCTCCGCCCCCGTCAGCTTCATCGCCTGTCCCCTAATCGGATCCGGATGGTACGCGGTTGGTTGAGGATAACTTATTGAGAACAGAAATAATTTAGTGAACGATAACACACCTAAAAAAGGTAAGTCAACTGCGCGCCCTCGTCCTGCAACGTCTTTGCGCATGGCAGCGGCGATTTTCCTCTTGGTTTGGCAACCGGGAAGAAACTCCTTGACTTCTGTTTCGTCCTTCCGCTATGCTGTGCCGTTCTTTTTCAAGAGCACCGGGCGGAGGAACGTGAGGGCATGAAAATCGTCGTTAGTGACAATCAGGTCGATAAGGCCCTTCGGGTCCTCAAGAAAAAGCTCATCAAAGAAGGCCTCCTGAAAGAAATGAAGAAACGCGAGTATTACGAAAAACCGAGCGTGAAACGGAAACGCAAGGAAAAAGAATCGCGCAAACGTCTTCGCAAGCTGCTGACCCGCAAAACTCCCTAGCCCCGTGAGCGCGTCCCGCTCGGCCGTCGCCTTCTTCTTGGCGATTGGAATCGCGGGGGCCGCCGACCCAGGATTCTGCCAACCATTCACCGCCGAAGAACGGCTCGACCGCCTGATCGCGCTGACCGATACGATCAGGATCGGCGTCGACGCGCTCCAGATTCAGTATTACCACGACTCCGGCGCCCAACTCGGCGACGGAACGGCCATCGGGGGCGGGACATCGCTCGGGCGCAACGGGGTGACCCTCCGGCGCGCGGAGTTCTACGCCCGTGGTCGGGTGTCCGAGCGCATCGCCTACGAAACCCTCTTCGACCTCAGCGGAACCGCGCCGATCATCCGGGACGGTTTCATCGAGGTCGCCGGCACGCCATACGCGAATCTGCGACTCGGCCAGTTCCGTATTCCCTTCGGCGTCGAAACCCGTCTTTCGGACAAGAACCTCGTCTTCATCGATCGCACGCTGTTGACGTATCTGGGTGAACAGCAGCGGGTCGTGTCCAACCTGCTTCAAGAGTGGGATCGCGGCGTGCAGCTTCTCGGAGAACCCATCAGCGGTCCGATCAACGTCGCCTACGCGCTCGCGCTCGTCAACGGCGAAGGCCTCAACGCCGTCGATGGGAACGGGCTCACCGACCTCGTGGGGCGCTTCGGAATCCGCGTCGCCGGGTACCAGATCGGGGCCTCGACCTATCGCGGCACGCGGCGCGATGCGGCCGCCCCTTTTCTCGACCGTGACCGGACGCGGTTCGGCTGGGACGCTGAGGTCAACCCCAACCCCCTCAAAGCTCTCCTGATCCGGGGGGAACTCATCCGTGGACGAGACGATCAGACTTCAACGCGGGGATGGTACGTGCTGGCCGCCTATCGCGTGACCGATTGTTGGGAGCCGGCGGTCCGCATCGAGCGCTGGGACCCCGACCGTGGCGCGGCCGGCGACGGCTTCACCCGCACCACGCTCGGCCTCAACTACCACCTCATCGGCGACACCCGTCTCTCGGCCAACTACGAATTCCGCGACGACCGGGCCCACCCGGCCCTGGGCAACCTGGCCCTGATTCAATACCAACTGAGCTTCTGACCGGCCAGGAAGGGCGATCACAAGGATCGCCCTTCCTATCGGGCATCGTCCCCACCCGTAGGGGCGGCCCGGTGGGTCGCCCCTCTCAGACCAAAAACCGGGCGAGGCATCGCCCCGCCCCTACAGGGCATAACGCCCCTTGAATTGGCCATCGCGGGTTCTTGATTTGCCTTCCAGACACTGCCATAATCCCGCCCATGAACGCCTCGATTGTCGGCGTCGGCATCGACGTCGTACAGATCTCGCGCATGCGGCAGGCGATCGCGCGGTGGGCCGATCGGTTCCTCGCGCGAATCTTGAGCGTCGGCGAACGGCGTTACTGCGAGGCCCGTCGCGACGCGGCTCCTCACGTGGCGGCGCGCTTCGCCGCCAAGGAAGCGGGCTTGAAGGCGCTGGGGATCGGATGGAGGGGGGGATCGTGGACGGATCTGGAGGTGGTCAACGCGCCCTCGGGCCAACCCTCCCTCCGCCTGTCCGGGCGCGCCGCGCACCGGATGGCTGAACTGGGGGGCACTGCGCTCTTCGTCAGCCTGACCCACGACGGCGATTACGCGGCGGCCCACGTGGTGATCAGTGGCCAGGGCCCGTCCCAGCGGGAAAGCCCGGGGTGAAGATCGTCACCGCCGACGAAATGCGGCGTCTCGATCGCGAAGCGGTCGAGACCTACCAGATCCCCGTGCTGGTCTTGATGGAACAGGCGGGCATGGGTGTCGTCCGCGAGATGGAACTCCGGTATGGCGCGCTCGACCGCCGCGCGATCGTCGTCCTCGCGGGCAAGGGGCACAACGGCGGCGATGGCCTCGTCGCCGCACGGCACCTTCTGCAACGCGGGGCGGACGTGCGGGTGTTTTTGGCGTTCCCCGCCGACGCGACGCAAGGCGAGTCCAAGACCCAGGCGGAGATCTTCCGGAATATGGGTGGGCGGATCGCCGATCCCTCGGCCTTCGACCGCGGGGCGTTTCGTTCGGCGCTCGCGGAGGCTGACCTGGCTCTCGACGCCTTGGTCGGCACCGGGCTCTCCTCGCCGTTATCGGGGTTTGCGGCCGAGTTGATCGCCGACCTCAACGCTTCGCGCCGGCCCGTCGTGGCGGTCGATCTCCCCTCCGGCATCAGCGCGGATACCGGTGACGTGTTGGGTTCCGCCGTGCGCGCGGACCTCACCGTCACGTTCGCGCTCCCCAAGCGCGGTCATTTTCTGCCGCCGGGCTCGGAACACACGGGCGATCTCAAGGTCGTGGACATCGGGATCCCCCAGCGGGCCGTCGAGCACGCCGCCCTGCCCCTTTCGTTGTTTACCGAAAGCGACGCGGTGGCGTGTCTGCCCCGTCGTCCGCGGGAGGGCCACAAGGGAACGTTCGGCCACGTGTTCGTGGTCGCCGGTTCGCTCGGCCGAAGCGGCGCCGCGATGCTCGCCTCGCGCGCCGCGTTGCGCACCGGAGCGGGCTTGACGACGTTGGCCTGCCCCGAGAGCGTCCTGCATTCCGGGGAGGAGAAATCGGCGGAGATCATGACCCTGCCGCTCCCCGAAACCGCCGAGCACACGCTCGCCGCGCGCGCGATCGATCTGTTGCTGTCCACGTCAAAGAACGCCACCGTGGTCGCAGTGGGCCCGGGCCTGTCCACCCACCCCGAGACCCAATCGGTCGTCCGGGAACTCATCGCGCACCTGACGGTCCCGATGGTGGTCGACGCCGACGGACTCAACGCGCTCGCCGATCATCTAGAGCCGCTTCGGAGGCCGCACGCTCCCCTGATCTTGACCCCGCATCCCGGCGAGATGGGCCGCCTCACGCGCCTCGGCGCGCGCGAGGTGCAGCGGCGCCGGATCGATCTGGCGATCGAGTTCGCCCGCGCGCATCACGTCGTCCTCGTGCTCAAAGGCGCGCGGACCGTGGTGGCCACGCCCGACGGCCGCGCCACGATCAACCCCACCGGGAACGCCGGGATGGCCACCGCGGGAACCGGTGACGCGCTCACCGGCGTGATCGCGGGCCTGCTGGCCCAGGGCCTGTCGGTGGAGGACGCCGCCCGCCTCGGCGTGTATCTGCACGGGTTGGCGGGTGACCTCGTCGCCGCCGAACGTGGAGAGCGGGGCATGATGGCGGGCGACCTCGTCAACGGAATCCCCGCCGCGCTTCGTCGGCTCTCCCCGATCTCGGGCGGGCCGCCGCACCGCTTGTTCAAACGCACGCGCCCTGACGGCGCAGCAAGGAGTGAATCATGACGTTGTTCGGCATCAGCATGGCGTTCGCCATGCTTCTGGCCGTGTTGGGCACCGCGATGATCGTCCACTCGATCGTCGGCAAACGGCGCATCGTGGCTGATTTTCGCCGGCTCTCGGAACGCATCGGCGGCACGATCACCCAGCGCACCCCGATGGCCTTCCCCGAGATCACCGGGCGGTTCGACGGCCGCGACGCGTCGGTGTTCTTCCACCTCGCGAAAGGCGAAAAGGCCAGCATCATTTACATGGTCTGCACCTTGTCGGTCAAAGCCGCCTCGGGTTTCTTCCTCGCCAAAGACAAGTACTTCAAGACCGTGAACGACCCGATCAAGCTGACGCGTGAAGTCGGCGACGTGATCCCCGGTCTGGATGGGCAGTATCAAGTCCGCGGAACCGATGCGGAACTCGCGCAGCGTCTGTTCCAGCGGAGGGACCTTCGCACCCACCTCGACGCCTTGGAGGCGTTTCCCAGCCTCGTCCTGGGTCCGGATTCGCTCGTGGCCGGGAAACCGTTCGAGAGCGCCGAGGAGACCTCCGCGGACTCCCTCCTGACACACTTTCGCGCGCTCGGAAAGATCGCCGCTGAGATGGAGGCCGTGGCGTGACCACTCGCGGTGTCGCCGACGTCCGGTGGACGTGCGCCACGTCGTCGGCCGAGCAAACGTGGGAGACGGGGCGCGCGCTCGGCGCGTGCTTGAGGGGCGGCGAGGTGCTGACCCTGGATGGCGAGTTGGGGATGGGCAAGACGCGATTCGTGCAGGGGTTGGCCGATGGCCTGGGCATCGTCCCGGAGCGCGTGGCGAGCCCGACCTTCGCCGTGCGCCACGACCACGAGGGGCGGCTTCCCTTGGCGCACCTGGACTTCTACCGACTCGTCGACCCCGATGAGATCGACTGGCTGGACCTGCTCGACGCCCCACCGCAGACCGTGATCGCCATCGAATGGGCGGAGAAACTTCCGACCGCCCTTCCCGAGGATCGGTTGAGTATCCGATTGACCCCAGGTCCCGCTCCCGACGACCGCACGATCGCGTGGATTGCGACGGGGCCGGTGGCGGAGCGGACCCTTTGCGCGCTGCGGGCACGGCATGGCGCCTGACCCCGCCCCTCGATTCGATCCCGATCTCGACGAGGTGGTCGATCGGCTGAAAGACCACCTGCACTACGCCCGCCTCATGGGCGTTCGCGACGTCGCGGCCGCCCCTCGCCCGGTGTCGCGTCCGAAGGACCCGCCGAGTGCTCGCTCGGCTTCGCGTGCCCTCGTGAGCGCCGACCCCACGCCGGCCACGCGCTCATTGCCGCTCGCGCCTCGGAACCGGCACCCCGACCCGGTCGCCGCATTGGCCCGATTGAAGGACGAGACCATCGGCGATTGTCAGCGTTGCACGCTCGCGCCGACCCGAACCCACATTGTGTTCGGGGTGGGCAACCCCCGAGCCGATCTGGTCTTCGTCGGCGAGGCCCCGGGGGCGGATGAAGACACCCAGGGTATTCCATTCGTGGGGAAGGCGGGACAACTCCTGACCAAAATCATCGAAGCGATGGGGCTGCACCGCGACAACGTCTACATCGCCAACATCATCAAGTGCCGCCCGCCGGGGAACCGTAACCCGCAACCCGACGAGATCGCCGCGTGCGAGCCGTTTCTGATCGAGCAGCTCGACATCATCGGTCCGCGCGTGATCTGCGCGCTGGGAACATTTTCGGCGCAGACCTTGCTCAAGACCAAGGACCCGATCTCGCGGCTCCGCGGGCGGTGGCATGCCTACCAAGGCATCAAGCTCATGCCTACGTTCCATCCCGCCTACCTGCTCCGGAATCCGGGGGAGAAGAAAGCGGTCTGGGAGGACATGCAACAGGTCATGGGCGAACTCGGACTGTCGGAACCCCAGAAGAAACCGGCACCGCGGCACTGACCGAAGGGCGCGCGGTCCGGCTCTTGCCGGGTCGATCGAGGACGAGGGAAGGATTCGCGGTATGCAGCAACTCTGGGCGCCCTGGCGCATGCGGTACATCGAGAGCGAAAAGTCGGGACCGTGCATCCTCTGCACGAAGCCCGGCGAACGGAACGACCGCCCCAACTACATCTTGGAACGCACCGCGCACAGCTTCGTCATGATGAACATCTTTCCCTACTCGAACGGCCACCTGCTCATTTCGCCGTACGCCCATGTCGACCGCCTGTCGGCGCTGGACGACGAGGTGGCGCTGGATCTGACCAAGACCGTGGGGAGGGCGATGGAACGGTTGCGGGAAGCCTTTTCCCCTGAAGGCTTCAACGTGGGACTGAATTTCGGGAAGGCTGCTGGCGCGGGAATCGAGACCCATCTTCACTACCACATCGTCCCACGCTGGAACGGCGACACGAACTACATGACGCTGTTCGCCGAGGTGCGGGTGATCCCGGAGCACCTCGACGCGACGTACGATCGCCTTTTCCCGCACTTCCAGTCGCCACGATCATGATCCGTCTGCTCCTCCTGCTGGTGGTGCTGGCCGTCGCGCTGTTGTTCGCGCTGGAAAACCGGGACCAGACGATCGTCCTTCGCCTCTTGTTCGGGGAGATCACGCCCCCGACGCCGGTCTATCTCGTCGTGCTGGCGAGCTTCGCCCTCGGCGTGCTGATCGCCGGGCTCCTGGTGGTGCCCGACTGGATTCGAACGCGGCTCCAGTTGCGGCGGCAGCGCCGTCAGATCGCGGCGTTGGAGGAACGCCTGAATGCGCCGTCTCCGCGTCCCCCCGGGGACGCCTTCCCCGACAGCGTCGCGTAAGCCGAGGCCCCTCGCCATGGGCGAATCGACCCCCCTGATGCGCCAGTACGAGACTCTCAAAGCGGCCCACCCCGGCGCCTTGCTCTTGTTCCGCGTCGGCGATTTTTACGAACTGTTCGGGAACGACGCACTCGATGCCGCTCCGCTGCTCGACATCGCCCTGACCACCCGCGACAAGCAGAAGGAGGGCGCCGTGCCGCTCTGCGGGGTGCCCTATCATGCCGTTTCGGGCTACATCGCCAAACTGCTCGCCGCCGGCAAAACCGTGGCCCTGGCCGAGCAAATGGAGGAACCGCGCCCCGGAACCCTCGTGCGGCGGGACGTCGTCCGGGTCATCACGCCCGGAACGGTGCTGGACGACGACCTGCTCCCGGGCCGGGAGCACGCCTACCTGGCCGCGGTCGTGAGGGAGGACGACGAGGCGGCGCTGGCCTGCGTCGATCTTTCGACCGGCGATTTCCACGTCACGAGCGCGCGCGGCGAGTCCGCCACCGCCTTGGTCGCCGAGGACCTGGCGCGCCGTGAGCCGCGAGAGATTCTGAGCGCGCCGTCGTGGCTGGCGCCGAGGCTTGCCGGGGCCGTCTACCAAGCCTGCCCGCCCGACGCGTTCGACCACGACGCCGCCGAGCGCGCCCTCCAGGATCAGTTTCAGGCGGAAGAAAGCTGGAGCGGGCTTTCCGTTCTTGAGCGACGGGCCGCGGGCGCGCTGCTGCGCTATGTCCATCACACGCTCAAAGGCCGAGCGGCCGCGATTCGCGTCCCGAACCGATATGCCCTTTCGGAATTCGTGGGCCTCGATCCCTCGGCCCAGCGTACTTTGGAGCTGACGCGCGGAGCCGACGGAAGCCGGCGGGGCTCGTTACTGTGGGCGATGGACGAGACCGTGACGCCGATGGGCAGCCGCCTGCTCCGCGAACGGATGGTGCAACCGTTGCGCGCGCGGACGGCGATCGAAACCCGGCAGGCCGAGGTCGCGGCGTTTCTCGCGGACCCCGCCACGCGCGGCTCGATCCGGGACGCGCTGGCGGACGTCCAGGACGTGGAGCGCGCCGTGGCCCGGATCGCGATGTCGGCGTGCACGCCCCGGGACCTTGCCCTCCTCGCCCGTTCGCTGGAAGGCGGCGCGAGGGTGGGCAAAGCGCTCGCCGCCGGTTCGGATCCTCGACTGATCGAGTTGGGACGTGGGTGGGAGGAGTTCGGGGACCTGGTCGATCTTCTCGCTCGCGCGCTGGTTCCCACTCCGCCGCCGGCCGCGCGCGACGGCGGGGTGATCCGCGACGGGTATCACGCCGAGCTCGACGAGTTGCGAGCCGTCCGACGCGACGGCAAGGGCTGGATCGCCCAGTTGGAGGCGCGCGAACGGGCGCGGACGGGCATTGAGTCCCTCAAGATCCGTCACAACCAGGTCTTCGGCTACTACCTCGAGGTGACGAAGGCCAACGCGGCGCGCGTGCCGGCGGAGTACCACCGGCGACAGACCTTGGTCAACGCCGAGCGCTACGTCACCCAAGAACTCCTGGAGCTTGAAGGACGGGTCGTGGGCGCCGAGGACAAGATCCGCGCGCTGGAGACCCTGCTCTTCGAAGACCTGCGTCGCGCCGCGGCCGCGGAAACCATTCGGCTGCAGGCCCACGCGCGTCGTCTCGCCGCGCTCGACGTGGCGTCCGCCTTGGCCGAGGCCGCCAATCGGTACGGGTGGTCAAGACCCGATCTCGTCGACGATGCCGTCCTTCGGATCAGCGACGGTCGCCATCCGGTGGTCGAGCGGCTCTTGCCCGCACGGCGCTTTATCCCCAACAGCACCGAGATGAACGGAGACGACCGTCGCCTGTTGCTGCTCACCGGACCGAATATGGCCGGCAAATCCACCTACATGCGCCAGGTGGCGCTGCTCGTGGTCATGGCCCAGATGGGCTCCTATGTGCCGGCCGAGGAGGCGACGATCGGCGTGGTCGATCAGATCTTCACGCGGGTGGGCGCGCACGACGACATCGCCGGCGGGCGCAGCACGTTCATGGTGGAGATGAGCGAGACGGCCTCGATTCTCGCGCGCGCGACGTCGCAGAGTCTGATTCTGTTGGACGAGATCGGCCGGGGTACGAGCACGTTCGACGGGATCAGCATCGCCTGGGCGGTGGCGGAGGACGTCCACCACCGGATCGGCGCGCGCACGCTCTTCGCGACGCACTACCATGAGCTCACCGAGCTCGCGGCCACGCTCCCGGGATTGAAGAACTACAAAGCGGGCGTCCGGGAGTGGAACGACGAGATCATTTTCCTGCGCAAGATTATCGAGGGCGGGGCCGATCGGAGTTACGGCATCCAAGTCGCGCGGCTCGCGGGGTTGCCGGAGAGTGTCGTTCGACGCGCGAGAGCAATCTTGTCCGACTTAGAGCAGCGTGACGTTCGACACCCGGCCGTCGTGTCCGCGTCGACCGACACCCAGCCCGATCTGTTCACGCCAGCACCCCACCCGGTGATCGAAGAATTGATTCATCTCGACGTGCTTACGATGACGCCCATCGACGCCCTGAACGCGTTGGATCGCCTGCAACGAAAAGCTCGCGGAGGGTGACGCCAGCCGCCTTGCGATGATCAGCGGGGGCTAAGGCACTTTGGAAAGCCCGCAGGCGGCTCAAAAAGCTCCAGATGCAAGGCGGAGGGAGGTCTTGCGCGCGGAGCGTACTGACTCGTACGTGAGCACGCAAGACCGACTGACAACGCCGCAGATGGAGCTTTTTCAGCCGCCTGCTACGGTGCGGCGGCGAGCTTGGCCAGATACGCGCGGACCCGCCGCGCGTTCGCGCCGATGTCGCTGCGCCCCACGCGCGAGACCGAACGGACATCGATGCGGCTGCCGGTCTCGGTGGCCAACACGCGGATGACGACGTCGTCCTTAAAGCCGAACCAAAACGTCGTCGCCGTCGCCTCCAGGCGTCCCTGAGCCGGATTCGCGTCGACGATGTTCCACCCCGCTTCGCGCGCCGTTTCCACCACGTGTTCGAACGCGTGGTCCACCGGAGCGTGCATCAACAGCGGTTGGATGTCCGGATAGCTCTTGTGCTGCTGGTCGGCGATCTCCTCGCCGCCATACTCGACCGGGTTCGGCGACCCGCGCCGCAGAGGCGCGACCGCCGAGAACGCCGGGGGATTGTCGGTATCGGTACTGATGTCGTGGATCGCCGGGAGATCGCGCGCCTTCCACATGTGCCACGAAGGGAGACCAGCCACGAGGAGTCCCAGCAACACGCCGAGGATCGCCCGGATGCGCCCCCGCTTTTTCCCTCCGCGCGTCGCAAACACCCCGATCAGCGAAAACAGGACGCCGAGCAGCGCTCCGACCACGGCCCACGACAGGAGACGGAATCCGAAGCCGAACGGCCAGAGGTTGGCGCGGTTCCCCCATCCCGCGGCGACCGCGGCAACCGTCCCCAAGGCGACGATAAAGAACCCCCACCGCGCGAACCACGAGGTTTTTTTCTGCTCCCCCATCCTCATCCCCACTCGGGCAGCCCCATGATCACCCGCCACTCCGCCGCCGTCACCGGCTGGACGGACAGCCGCTGTCCGCGCCGGACGACGAGCATCGAGTTCAACCCAGACAGCGACTTGAGCCGCTTGAGCGTAATCCCGTCCTGGCACGCGCGGACGAACTTCACGTCCACCATGTACCACGTCGGGTTTTGAGGATCGCTCTTGGGGTCGTAATGCACGTCGTCGGGGTCGAACGCGGTGTAATCGGGATAGCCGTCTCGGACCACGATGGCCTCTCCCGCGATACCGAGCGGTTCCACGCTGCTGTGATAGTAGAGGACGCCGTCCCCGGTCTTGACGTCATCCCGCAGAAAATTGCGGGCCTGATAGTTGCGGACCCCGTCCCAACACGTCGTCTGCCGTGGGGCGCGACGGAGATCGTCGATTGAAAACACGTTGGGTTCTGATTTCATCAGCCAGAATCGCCGCGCGCGCGCCATCGAGGATTTGGTCGCCACTTCTCAGCCTTTCACGCAGATCAACGGTTCCAGCCTCGCGACCGCGCGCGCGAGGTTGGCGCGATCCGCCGCCTCAACCACCGCGCTCACGTCCTTGTACGCCCCGGGGGCTTCTTCGGCAACGCCGCGGGAGGACGGGCTGCGGATCAGGATGCCGCGATTGGCTAGCTCGTCGATCACCTCGCGCCCCTTCCACCGCCGGGTCGCCTGGTGGCGGCTCATACTCCGGCCCGCGCCGTGACAGGCCGAGCCGAATGCCCGGTCCATGCTCTCGCGCGTGCCGGCCAGGATGTAGGAAGCCGTGCCCATCGTACCGCCGATGAGGACCGGCTGTCCCACGGTACGGAACGCGGCCGGAACGTCCGGGTGTCCCGGCCCGAACGCCCGCGTGGCTCCCTTTCGATGGATGAAGAGCCGTTTGAGTTTGTCCTCAACGACGTGCTCTTCCACTTTGCAGGTATTGTGTGAGACGTCGTACAGCAGCGGCAAGCTGGCTCGGGGCACGACCTCCGCGAATGCCTGCCTCACCAGGTGGGTGATGATCTGGCGGTTGGCCAACGCGCAGTTCGTGCCAGCCCGCATCGCGCCGAGGTACGCCCGACCCAACGGGGACTCGATCGGCGCGCACGCCAACTCGCGGTCGGGAAAGGCGATACCGTAGCGGGACGCCTCGACGACCATACGCTTCAAGAACTCCGTCCCGATCTGATGGCCGAGACCCCGCGATCCGCAGTGGATACTGACCAGGACATCCCCCAGATCAATGCCGAACGCGACGGCAATTTTTTCATCGAGGACCTCGACGACATGCTGCACTTCAAGGTAGTGATTGCCCGAGCCCAGCGTTCCCATCTCATCCCGCTGGCGGTTCTTGGCGTGCTGCGAGACCTCCTCGGGCTCGGCTCCCTCCATCCGTCCCCCGCCCTCGATGCGTTCGAGATCCTCGCGAGTTCCGTATCCCCGCTCCACCGCCCACCGGGCCCCGCCGGCGAGCATGGCGTTCAATTCCTGGTCCTTGAGGTGGACGCGGCCGGTGCTGCCGACGCCGGCGGGGACGGTCCGATACAAGGCGTCGGCCAGTCGGGGTTTGATCGGGGGGATGTCCGCCTCGGTGAGGCCGGTGTATAACGTCCGCACGCCGCAGGAAATGTCGAACCCCACTCCGCCCGCGGAGATCACGCCGCCTTGCTCGGGGTCGAACGCGGCGACTCCACCGATGGGAAATCCGTACCCCCAGTGTGCGTCGGGCATTGCGTAGGACGCGCCCACGATACCGGGCAGCGCGGCGACGTTGACGACCTGTTCGCACACCTTGTCGTCCATGTCGCGGATCAGCGCCTCGCTCGCGTAGATCACGCCGGGCACGCGCATCGCGCCGTGCGGCTCGACCCACCACTCCGTGTCGGAGTGCTTCGTCAGCCGATTCGGGTTCATCGCACGTTTCCGCCCGTCACACGTCGACCACGCATTGCGCGATCCACGCGCCGTCGGGGTCCTGTCGCACCGACAGCGCGGTGTAGGTGGCTCCCTTCACCTCGACGGCCGGCTGGTGTTTGGCCCGATCGACCCGCTCACCCCACGCGACGGCGCGCAGGTGAGGGCCTTCAAGCTGAGCGTCGAACCGGCCGAAGAGCATCCTCCGCGTCGCCATTTCGTACACGATCGCGTTCAACCAATCGACCAAGAGGAGGTCGTCGTCGGAGCCCTCGCATGACAGGCGCACCGGATCGTTCGCCGCCACCGTCCGCGGATCGGTCACCACCGCGGTCAACGCCAGCGCGGCCTGGCTGAAGGCCTCCGCCTTGGTCGCCCCGATGCCCCGCACCCCCATATCAGCCTGATGAGGAAAGTGCTCCCAGCGCGAGGAAATCATGATCGAAGGCACCACCGGATTCTGCGCGCGGGCACCGGAAGAAATCAAGACCGCCCCCCTCCCTCGCCCTCCCCCCTTGCGGGGGAGGGATGGGTGGGGGTGGGTTACGCGCGTTCGAGGCCCCAGCGTCTTCGAACCCGGTGTTCGAGTGGCGCGAACACAAACCGCTCCATGACCACACCGATAACGATGATCACAATCATTACCGCCATGACCTGCGCCATGTCCGACAGCTCGCGGCCCATGACCAGGAGGTGGCCGAGCCCCAAACTCACGAAGAGCATCTCGCCCGCGATCAGCGCGTGCCAGCCGAACGTCCAGCCGAGCTTGATCCCCGTCATGATCGACGGCAGCGCGGCGGGCAGGACCACGTTGAGGTAGAGCGCGACGCCGTTGGCGCCCATCGTGCGCGCGGCGCGGCGGTACAGCGGGGGAACGTTGCGGATGCCGTCGGCGGTCGCCATCGCGACCGAGTTGATCACGCCCATGACGATGACAAACAGAATCGCGCCGTCGTTGAGCCCGAACCACAGCAGACCCATCGGCAGCCAGGCGATGTTCGGCAGACTTTGCAAACCGACTAACAGAACGCCGACGGTCTCGCGCGCGACGCGAATGCTCCCGATAAACAGACCGAGTCCGATCCCGATCACTAACGATACCGAGAAACCGAGCACGAAACGGCGAAGGCTGGTGGCGATGCCGTAAAGGAGCGTGTGATCCTCGACACCGAGTCTCAGGGCATCGAAGACCTGCAGCGGCCCTGGAAACAAATAGTCCGGCCAGATCCCGAGCCGCACGACCAGTTCCCAGACGAGCAGGAGGGCGGCAAAGAACCCCAGGCGAAGCGCGTTCTCACGCATCGCCGAGTTCGGCTTTCACGGCCTTGTCGACTTCGGAGCGGAGGGCCTTGAGGATCAAGGCCGAGGCGTCGATGAGTCCCGGGTCCTCCAAATGCCGCGGGCGGTGGTGCGTGATCGAGAAGATCTCCTTGATCCGGCCCGGACGGTACGTCATCACCGCAATGCGGCTGCCCAGGCACACCGCCTCGCGCACGTTGTGCGTGATGAACAGGATCGTCTTGCTCGTCGCGGCCCAGATCTCCTGGAGCTCGACATGCAAGAGGTCCCGCGTCTGAGCGTCGAGCGCCCCGAAGGGCTCGTCCATCAACAGGATGTCGGGATCCATCGCGAGCCCGCGCGCGATCGCCACGCGCTGCCGCATCCCGCCGGACAGTTCATGGACGAGCGAATCGGCGAAGCGCGTGAGGTGGACCATCTTGAGGTAGTCCATCGCGAGGTCGCGCCGCACCTGCGGTTCCACCCCGTTGATCTTGAGACCGAACTCAACGTTCTGCCGCACCGTGAGCCACGGAAAGAGCGCTCCGTCCTGGAAGACGACGACGCGATCGGCGCCGGCGCCGGTCACTGGGTGGCCCTTGATCCTCACACTGCCGGCGTCGGGGAACTCCAGCCCGGCGATCAAATTCAGCAGCGTGGATTTCCCGCAGCCGGACGGCCCCACGATGCAGACGAACTCGCCCTCTAGGATCTCGAGGCGGATGTCGTCGAGCGCCGTCACCATCCCGCCGCTGGACCGGTAGCGTTTGGTCACCCCGTCCAGCGTGACGCTCACGGGTTTGGGGCCTTCGCTCCCCTTGGTGATGATCAGCCGCCACAGACCGGGTTCCTCAATCACGCGCAGCGCGTAGTTCATGTCACGGCAAAACCGCGGCGTGGTCTCCCGCGCCGTCGGGAGATGGTCGGTCTGCGCCTCGAGCACGTCGCCCTCACGCAGCCCGTCCAGGGCTTTTTTGATCATCAGGAGCGGGTACGGGCACTGCTGGCGGCGGACATCCACCACCGCGGTGGGCATCTTCGTCGTCACGGCGCGCGCTCCCCAGCCGCCACCGGCCGAGCCCCGCCCTCCAGCCATGCGCGGTCGACGATCTGAGAAACCTCGGGATGACGACGTCCCAAGAACCCCTGGTCGAACGCCCATCGGACCATCTGATCGATCGAGGCTTCGATGGGATCCGTCGTGAACACCACTCGGCCCCACGACTCGTCCAGCACCGCTTGGGGCAAGGGCTTGCCCGTTTCCCTCTTCAACTCGCCGTTGACGACGGCTTTGGCCTCGCCCTCATGGTCCACGATCCACTGCGTCAGCTCAACGTGGGCGCGAACCCAGCGTGCGGCCAGGTCGGGATGCGCCGCCAAAAACTTGGGGTGCGCCACGAGCAGCGTGGTCGCGAACCGTCCACCGGTCAGGTCCTTCCACACCTCGCGTTCATCCAGAAAAAGCACGCCCCCCCCTTGGTGGACGAGACGGGAGGCCCAGGGCTCGGGCGACCACGCGGCGTCGATCTCGCCCTGTCGAAACATCATGAGCTGATCGGGGTTGGCCATCGGCATGACGCGCACGTCCCCTCCCCGTTCCATCGGGGTCAGGCCGTGATCGGCCAACCAGCCACGGAGCGCCACATCTTGCGTGTTGCCGAGCTGGGGCGACGCCACCCGCTTGCCATGAAAATCGGCCGCGGTGCGAATCCCGGCCTGGGGTCGCACGATCAGCGCCGCCCCGCCATCGGCCGCTCCCGCAATCACCCGAAGCGCTTGGCCTCGTGATTTGACGTACCCCACCACCGCCGGCCCCGTTCCCAAATACGCCAAATCAATCTCCCCCGCAAACAGTGCCTGCACCGCCGCGGGCCCAGCATTAAAGATCTTCCAGTCGATCGTCACATCAGGCCCCAGAGCCCGCGCGAACCAGCCATCGGCGTGACCGATGAGCGCCTGGGCGTGGGTAACGTTCGGGAAATGGCCGACACGAATCTTCAAGGGCTGGGCGGCATGCGCCGCGGACGCCGCAAACAGCCACGCGCCGCCAGCGAGGAACAGTAGACCCAATCGACGATTGAAGTTCCCTGCAACACGCTGCAGGGAAGCTTCGAAGTGTACGGAGAAGATGCACCATTTTATATTCGCTCGCTTCCCCCGCAGCAAGCTGCGGGGGATCCGCTCGCTCAGCACTTTCATGACGCCATGAGAATATAGGATTCCGGGAAACTGCGTCAAGAAATACGTCACCAGCACGGAGACGCGGCAGACAGTCGCGCGTGGCGAGTTGGGGTGCTGGTCAGAACGACGACGGCAGGTCGCGGCGTTGCATCGGGCCCAACACCGTGAGGGCCATCGTCTCTGGGGCGAGACAGGTCTTTGCCACGCGCAGGAGGTCGTCCGCCGTGACCGCGTCGATGCCCTTGATCATCTCGGGGAGCGTGATGTAGCGGCCGCCGTAGAGCTCGTCCTTGGCGAGCCGGTTCATCCGACTGCCGGTCCCTTCAAGGCTGAGCATCAAGCTGCCCTTGAGATGGTCCTTGGCGTGCGCCAGCTCGTCTTTGGCGACGACCTGCGAGCGCAGTTTCCTGCATTCCCGCAGACAGAGATTGATGACCTTCTGTGCGGCGGGTTTGCTCGTGGCGGCATAAATCGAAAACAGGCCCGCGTCGTGGTACGAAGACATGGCGGAGTAGATCGAGTACGCGAGGCCCCGTCGCTCCCGGACCTCTTGGAACAGCCGCGAGCTGACGCTTCCGCCCAAGATCGCGTTCAGGACGTGGAGGGCGTACCGATCCTCGTGAACCTGCGAAAGCCCATCCGCCCCGAGACAGATGTGCACCTGCTCCAACGCTTTCCGCTTGAGCAACACGCCGCCGCGCGTCTTGGGCGCCGTCCGGGCCGCGAGAGCGTGCTCCGATCCTTTGAAACGCGCAAAGGTTGTGGCGATCAGGTCGTCCAATCGCGACGGATCGAACCGTCCGGAGACCGCAACCACGGTCCGCGCCGGGTGATATTGACGGGCCAAGAAGCCGGTCAGGCGCCTCCGGGTCATCGTCTCGATGGTCTTTAGTTCGCCGAGGATAGGCCGGCCGAGCGGGTGGTTGCGCCAGACATAGTCGGTATGAAGATCGTAGAGAAATTCCTCAGGGTCGTCCTCGATCATCTTGATCTCTTCGAGGACGACCTGCTTCTCGCGCTCCAACTCGGACGCGGCGAACGTGGACTCAAGAAAAATCTCGCCCAAGAGGGCGACCGCCCTGGGCAAGTGCTCGTCCAGCGATTTGGTGTAGAACGTCGTCGTCTCGCGGGAAGTGAACGCGTTGAGTTCCCCCCCCAGGACATCGATCTCTTTGGCAAGCTCCTGAGCCGAACGCCGGCGCGTACCTTTGAAGAACATGTGCTCAAGGAAGTGGGAGAGACCTTCCTCTCCGGGACCTTCATCACGCGAGCCCACGTCGACCCAGATCCCCACCGCCGCGGAACGCACCGCGGACATGGGTTCGGTGACAACCCGCATCCCGTTGTCCAAAATGATCTTGTGCGGCGTGGTTTTCACAACGCGGTTGTGTGGTTCAGGACGTCAGGAAATGCGGAGGGGCACGACGCGTCGTGCCCCTCGCACATTACGCCTTCTCGGTTCCTTGCGGCGTCGCCCCCATCGCTTCTTTCCGCGAGAGGCGAATCTTGCCCTGACGGTCGACTTCCAGCACCTTGACCAAAATCTCGTCGCCTTCCTTCACCTCGTCGGTCACGGATTTGACCCGGTGTGGCGCCAGTTGAGAGATGTGTACCAGGCCGTCGACGCCGGGACCGATCTCCACGATCGCCCCGAACTCCATGATGCGCGTCACCTTACCCATGTAGAGCTTTCCGACCTCGACGTCTTCGGTGATCTGCTTGATCATCTCGATCGCCCTCTGAGCGGCGGCCTCGTCCGACGAGGCGATGGCGATCGATCCGTCGTCCTCGACGTCGATTTTGACCCCGGTCTTGGCAATAATCCCACGAATGACTTTCCCGCCCGGCCCGATCACCTCGCGGACCTTGTCCGGCTTGACCTTCATCGTCAGAATCCGCGGGGCGTGGGTGGAAAGCCTGTTCCGGGATTCCGAAATCGTCTCGGCCATCTTGTCCAAGATGTGCAAGCGCCCGAGCTTGGCCTGGGCCAGCGCCTTCTCCATGATGTCGCGGTTGATCCCCTGGATCTTGATGTCCATCTGCAGCGCGGTCACCCCGGTTCGAGTGCCGGTGACCTTGAAATCCATGTCACCCAGGTGATCTTCGACGCCGAGGATATCGGAGATGATCTCGACGTCGTTACCTTCCTTGATCAACCCCATCGCGATGCCGCCCACCGGAGCGGCGATCGGCACACCCGCGTCCATCAGGGCAAGGGTTCCGCCGCAGACCGTCGCCATCGAGGAGGATCCGTTCGACTCCAGGATGTCGGACACGATGCGAAGCGTGTATGGAAATTTGTCCTTCGAGGGGATCACCGGCTTGAGAGCGCGCTCCGCCAGCGCCCCGTGACCGATCTCCCGCCGCCCCGGCCCCCGCATCGGACGGGCTTCCCCCACCGAGAACGGAGGAAAGTTGTAGTGCAGCATGAACGACTTGGTGGACTCGCCCTCGAGCGCGTCGATGCGCTGCTCGTCGTCCGACGTCCCCAGCGTCACGACCGCGAGGCTCTGCGTTTCGCCCCGGGTAAAGAGCGCCGATCCGTGCGTGCGAGGGAGCACCCCGATTTCGCAGGTGATCGGCCGGATGCCGACCGGGCTTCGTCCGTCCGCCCGAATGCCCTTGTCGAGGATCATGCGCCGCATCTGATTGCGCTCCAGGTCGTGAAAGACCTCCTTGATCGCGCGGTTCTTCTCGGGCGCATCCGTACTGCCGACCGCCGCCAGCACCCCATCGAGAATCGCGGCCATCCGCTCCGACCGCTCGGTCTTGTTCGGAATGAGCAACGCTTCGCGGACGGTCTCCACGGCGTCGCGGTGGACGGCCTCCACGAGGGCTGTATCGGGCTCCGTCTTGGGCCCGGCGAGCTTCGGCTTTCCCACCCGCTTCACCAACTCGTCCTGCAGCACGATGATCTTCTTGATTTCATCGTGCGCCAACATGATCGCTTCGAGCATCACCTCTTCCGGCAACTCCGAGGCCTCGCCCTCCACCATCATCACCGCGTCACGCGTGCCCGCGACCACGACGTTCAGCGTGCTCCGATCGAGCTCGGTCAGCGATGGGGCGACCACGAATCGATCATCCACCCGTCCGATCCGGATGCCCGCGACGGGCCCTTGAAACGGCGAGGAGGAAATCGAGAGCGCGGCGGAGGCACCGATGATGCCTAAAAAGTCAGTCGCGTTGCTCTGATCGGCCGACAGCACCGAGGCGATGACCTGGGTCTCGTGGTAGAACCGCTTCGGGAACAGCGGGCGCAGCGGCCGATCGATCAGCCGGCCCGAGAGGATTTCCCGCTCCGCCGGGCGTCCTTCTCGCTTGAAAAACCCGCCTGGGATCTTCCCCGCGGCGTAGGCGCGCTCCTGGTAATCGACGGTCAAGGGAAGAAAATCGACCCCCGCCTTGGGAGTCTTCGCGGTGACCGCGGTGACCAAGACGACGGTATCCGCCATCTGAACCAGCACCGCGCCGTCGGCTTGCTTGGCGACCCGACCACTCTCGATCGTCAATCGCCGCCCGGCCACGTCCATTTCTAGTCGTTCAACCATGCGTTCTCCTTGCTGCGCCTCGTCAAGGGCGCGTTATCGGCTCCGGACGATCCACAGTCAATGAGACCTGACGATCCCCGTCTTCAAGCGGTGGTCGCCATGTGTCATTCACTGTGTCCTTCCTGAACCGTTCCGAACATACGCCGGGACCGATCGGCCGCCGTCGCGCACGCGCTCGGGGTGAGTGAAAAATCTCCGGCCGATATTAGCGCCGGATGTCCAATTGGCCGAGGATTTTCTTGTAGCGCTCCACGTCCGTCCGTTTGAGGTAGTCCAACAGCTTGCGGCGCTGACTCACCATCATGATCAAGCCGCGACGCGAATGATGATCCTTGGCATGGGCCTTGAAATGATCGTTCAGATCGGCGATACGTTTGCTCAAGATCGCGACCTGAACCTCGGGCGAGCCGGTGTCGTGCTCGTGGCGCTTGAACGTGTTGATGACCCCTTGCTTGACCTCTTTTTGCAACATCGTGCTTCCCCTTTCCTGTTGATCCCTACTATCGTCGCAGGCCGCGCCCCGCTCCGGCGCCGCGCAGTCCACCCGTCTCGCTCGCCGACGGATCGGCCAGGACGCGTTCGATCTTCAACACGCCCGCCCGTCCCCCGCCCTTCATGTCCGCCTGATCGGCCAATGCCGTCGCCAGCGCGACGGTCGTCCCGGCGGTCCTGATCCGGACTAGGTCCCCGCGGCGGCACGTCCCCACCCAGGCATCCACCCGTTCCGCCGTCAGCCCCACCCCGTGACACGCGCGCTCGGCTGTCGCCGCGTCGACGTCAACGGCGGGAAGATCGCCCAAGACCTCGTCGATCGCCAGCAGCCAGCGGCCCGTCTCTCCCGCCCGTACCTCCGCCTCGACCTCGGACACGGTTCGGGCGTCCTCGATGAGAAAGCGCCCGACCCGACGCCGCTCCAGAGCCTGGAGGGAGGCACCGACCCCTAAACGGTCCCCCACCTCGACGCACAGCGTTCGCACGTAGGTGCCCTTCGAACACGTCACATCGAACGTGACGTCCCCATCCGCGATCCCGAGGACCTCGACGCGACTGATCGTCACCGTGCGCGGCTGCCGTTCCACGATCCTCCCGGCGCGCGCGGCTTTATACAGCGGTTCACCGTTGACCTTGACCGCCGAATACATTGGAGGGATTTGGATCAACTGGCCAACCAGACCGCCAAGGACACGAAGGATGTCGTCGGAACTCACCCGAACCTCGGTGCGGGTCAACACGCGGCCCGTGGCATCTTGAGTATCGGTGGTCACGCCGAGCCGCATCACGACACGATAGTCCTTGTCGGCATCGACCAGGTAGTGTGCGACTTTGGTGGCGTGGCCGATGCAGAGGGGGAGAACACCGGTCGCCATCGGATCCAGGGTGCCGGTATGCCCCACCTTGGCCTGTCTCAGGAGACCGCGGACCTTGGCGACCACATCGTGCGAGGTCCAATCCGAAGGCTTATTGATATTCAGGAATCCGTCCATCCAAATCCGTCCTCAATGGGAAACGCCGGAGCCCGTTCAGGAATGCGTCAGATGCCCGGCGCCGCGAGCACCGGAGCGGAGCGTACTCCGTATGTACGTGAGCACCGGAAGCGCAGCGGCAACGCCGCAGATGACCATTCATCAACGGGTTCCTATGGCGCCTCGCGAGCGGTTGCAGCCTCGACCACGCTCAAGACGCGCGTCCGCACCGACTCCAGACCGCCCTGGACCATGCAGCCGGCGGCGTTGCGATGCCCGCCGCCGCCGAACCCTTCCGCCACCGTCGCCACGTCGACACGGCCCTGGGACCGGAGACTGATTTTGTATTCCGTCGACGTCACCTCCCGAAACAACAGGGCCACTTCGACCCCTTTCAACGATCTGGGGTAGTTGACCATTTCCTCGGTGTCTTCGGCGGAAGTTCCCGTCTTTTTAAAAGCCTCTTGGGTCACGGTGACCCATGCAATCTTTCCGCCCTCATGGCGTTCCAGACTCCGCAACACCTCCCCCAAGAGTTGCAGGCGGCCCGGCGAATTGCGTTCGTAGAGCGCCTGCGCCACCTTGGCGCTCTCCACCCCGCACTCCAGAAGGTCGGCCGCCATCCGCAAGGTGGACGGCTTGGTGTTGGAGTATCGGAACGATCCCGTTTCACTCAACAAAGTCGTGTAGAGGCAGAGGGCCATGTCTCGCGAAACCGAGGTCCCCCACGCCCGGATCAATTCATACACCATCTGACCGGAAGCGGTCGCGTCCGGGACGACCCAATTCAACCCGCCGAACCCCCGATTCGTCATGTGATGATCGATATTGATCACCAGCTTGACGGGCGGCGGGGCGGCCGCAAACAGCCCCGTGCGGGCGAGATCGCCGCAGTCGACGACCGCCAACACGTCGTACCCCGAGGGAAGGGTTTGATTCTTGGTCGCGACCACGCCTTGAAACGGCAGAAAATCGAGATACGCCGGTACGTGGTCGCGGATCACCACGTCGGCCTTCTTGCCGGCGGCGCGCAACGCCAACGCCAGCGCGATCGCGGACCCCAGAGCATCCCCTTCCGGATTGACGTGCGTCGAGACGGCGAAGGTGTCGTACCCCTTCATCGCTTCGACCACGACCCGGGCGTCAGGTGCGGTCTTCGTGGCCATCGTCTGATCCCCTCTCAAGGTCGGTTCGGTCGCCGGACAGCTCTTCCAGCACCGCTTCGATATGAGCCGCCTGACGGGGCGTCGTGTCCTCTCTGAACACCAGCTCGGGCGTGTATTTAAACCGCAGACGCCGGCCCAGTTCGGTCCGAATGAAGCCCGCCGCCCGTCCCAGGGCGTTCAACGTCTCCCCGGCGATCCGTCCCTCCTCCAACAGACTCACGAACACCGTGGCGTGCCGGAGGTCAGGGCTCACCCTCACTCCCGTGACGGTGACAAATCCGATCCGAGGGTCTTTGACCTTCCGCAACAGGAGGTCGGCGATTTCCACCCGCATGAGATCGCCCACGCGCTCTTTTCGCTGGTACTCCATACCCCCGATCAATGAAGCAGGTCGCACCCCGCGTCACACGAACTCCAACTCGGACCGAACCAACTCAAGATCGCGCTCGCGTTCGACGGCGCGCAAGAGCTGATCCAGGACCCCATTGACGTACGCGCGATCCGTGCCGACGCACGCCGCGGCCAAGACGGCGGTCTGCCACAATTCATGGGCGTCCACCTCGGCGACCGACACGTTGAAGTCGCGCCGCAGCCGGTCTTTCAAGCTCTTCACCACCTGACGCTTTTCCTTCAGCGAATGGCGGTCCGCCAAGTACAACTCCATCCGGCACACCCCGACGATCACTCCGAGCTTGCCGAGCGCAACGCAGGGCCGCTTTACAGGCCCGAGGCTGCGAGACGACGGTGACTGTCGCTGGAATCATCCATGCTTTACAGTTTCCCCGCTATCTTCTCCATCGCAAACACTTCGATGACGTCGCCGACCTTCACGTCGTTGAAATTCTCCACCCCGATCCCGCACTCGTAGCCGGTCTGCACTTCGCGGACATCATCTTTGAAGCGGCGCAGCGATCCCAGTTTGCCTTGATAGACCACAACCCCGTCTCGGATCACCCGAGCGCCGGCACTCGCGCGCGAGATCAGGCCTTGGGAGACGTAGGACCCCGCGATCGCCCCGATGCGGGGCACCATGAAGACCTGCCGGACCTCGGCGCGGCCCAGGCTCTGCTCTTTAAAGGTGGGGGCCAGGAGCCCTTCCATCGCCGCCCGCACGTCGTCCACCGCCTCATAAATGATCCGATACGTTCGGATGTCGACCTTTTCCCGCTCCGCGACGGCTTGAGCCTTGCTCTCCGGCCGCACGTTGAACCCGATCACGACCGCGTTCGAGGCAGCCGCCAGCAATACGTCGCTTTCGGTGATCCCGCCGATCCCTTCGTGGAGCACGCGCAGACGAACCTGATCGGTGGACAGTTTCTCCAGCGAGCTCTTCAGCGCCTCCGCCGAGCCCTGGACGTCGGCCTTGAGCACGATCATCAGTTCCTTGGCCCCACCCTCGGCGATCTTCCCGTAGAGATCCTCGAGGGTCATCTTGCGTGGCTGAGCCTGCGCGGGGCCGCGGCCTTTTTCGAGCCGGGCCGCCACGATCTCCTTGGCCGTGCGGTCGTCTTTAACCACTTGGAAGACATCGCCCGCCTGAGGGACCCCTTCTAATCCGATCACCTCGACCGGCATCGAAGGACCCGCCTTGTCGGTCCGGCGCCCCAGATCGTCCAGCAGTGCCCGCACCTTCCCGGCTTGGGCGCCGGTCACGAACAGATCGCCGACGCGCAGCGTTCCGTCCTGGACGAGCGCAGTGGCCACCGGCCCGCGGCCCTTGTCCAGGCGCGCTTCGATGATCGTGCCCACTGCGGGCTTGGCCGAATTGGCGGTCAGTTCGAGCACGTCGGCTTGCAGCAGAATCATTTCCAGCAGGGTGTCCAGACCGATCTTCTTTTTCGCCGATACCTCGGCGAAGATCGTCGTGCCGCCCCACGCCTCCGAAATGAGTCCGTGCTCGGAGAGCTGGCTCTTGATACGTTCCAGTTGAGCCTCCGGCTTGTCGATCTTGTTGATCGCGACGATGATCGGCACATCAGCGGCTTTGGCGTGGTTGATCGCTTCGATGGTCTGCGGCATCACGCCGTCGTCGGCGGCCACGACCAAGACCACCAGATCGGTCACCTTGGCGCCGCGCGCCCGCATACTCGTGAACGCCTCGTGCCCTGGCGTATCAAGGAACGTCACCGACTTGCCTCCGACGGTGACGGTATAAGCCCCGATATGCTGGGTGATCCCTCCCGCCTCCTGCTCGGTGACTTTGGTCGTGCGGATGGCATCCAACAGCGAGGTTTTCCCGTGGTCGACGTGTCCCATGATCGTCACGACCGGCGGACGCGAAACGCGGAGGGCCGGATCATCCGGAATCGCCTCGATCATTTCTTCTTCCGTGCGTTCGGCGACCCCTTCCGCCTTGACCCCGAAGTGTTCGGCCACGAGCACCGCGGCGTCCAGATCCACGGCTTGATTGATGCTCAACGGCGTCCCCATCGACAGCAACTGTCCGATGACCTGGGGAGCCTTCACCCCCAGCAGATCGGCCAGATCCTTGACGGTCAACCCGGCTCGGAGCTTGACCACCTTCTTGCGAGGCTTCGTCGCCTCCAAGATCGACGAGGGATGATGCGCCTTTTTCATCTGCGCGCGGAGCCGTTCGTCGCGGCGATGCAGCGGTTTGAAATCCTGCCAGACCAGCGCGTCCTGCTGCAGTTGCACCGGAGCCGCCGCTTCCTTCTCCCGTTTGCCGGTCTTTTTAAGCTTCTTGAGCCGCTCCTTCTCTTTCTCTTTATCCTTGGTCGGCTCGCCGATGACCGGCGCGCGCGGTGGAGCCACCGCTGTCGACTCTGGGGCCACGGGCTTGGTCAGTTCCGGCATCGGGGGCTGGGGAACCACGACGGGCGCGTGGGGACGGAACACCTCGGGAGCCGATCGGCCCGGCGTCGCAAGAGGAGACGGCTCCGGAACGACGGCGGGGGACGCCGCGGCAACCGGCGCTTCGGCGGACGGCGACTCCGGCCGGACCCGTTTTTTGATCAACACGTGTCCGCGCTTGGGCCCGGCCGACTCGGGAGCCTGTTCCCGTTTCGGGGCGTATTTATGGATCAGCGCCTGAACCTGATCCTCGTCGATCGTGCTCATGTGGTTTTTGAGCGCCGCGCCCTGCTTCGCGAGGTCCGCCAGGAGTTCCTTGCTGGTCTTCCCCAATTGTTTGGCCAGTTCAAATACTCTCATGGCTGATCCCTTCCGATCCGCCGCCGTCGACGACATCCCAGCACTCACGGTGTCGGGCTCTGAGGCTCGCCGCCCGCGCCCTCCGACGGCGTCTGGGCGCTGGCCGCCATCTGTCGGGCCTCTTGCTCTTCACGAACCGCTTGCTCGTGGGCGATCGCGGCGCTGATCTCGCGGTCGCGTTCCTTCACCCGCTCCTTCTCGTACTCGCTCTGACTGATGATGTCGATCTTCCAGCCGGTCAACTTGGCCGCGAGTCGGACGTTCTGCCCCTTCTTGCCGATGGCGAGCGAGAGCTGGTGATCGGCCACGACCGCGATCGCCGACTTCTCCGCTTCGGTGATGCCGACCTTCTCGACCACGGCCGGACTCAGCGCTTCCCCGATGAACGTCCGTGGATCATCCGTCCACGTGATAATGTCGATCTTCTCCCCGCGAAGTTCGCGGACGACGGCTTGGACCCGCACGCCTTTGACCCCGACGCATGCTCCCACCGGATCGACCGCCTTATCCCGCGACGACACGCAAATCTTGGTGCGATCCCCCGGTTCACGCACCACGCCGCGGATCGTGACGATCCCCTCCGCGACCTCTGGAACCTCGAGCTCGAACAGCTTGCTCACAAACTCCGGGCACGCCCGCGACAAAATCAACTGCGGCCCGCGCGACGACGGTTTGACTTCGAGCAAGTACGCCCGGAGGCGATCGCCGCGCCGATATCCTTCGCGGGGAATCTGTTCGCTCACCGGCAGCAAGGCCTCGGTCTTGCCCAGATCGACGATATAGTTCCGGCGTTCCTGACCGAGGATCATCCCGCTGATGATCTCTCCCTGACGCACCGAGTACTCCTTATACACGGTTTCGAGCTCGGCCTCGCGCACGCGCTGGAAAATGACCTGTTTGGCCGTCTGCGCCGCGATCCGGCCGAAATCCTCCATCGGCATCAGATCGCCGATCTCGTCGCCCAACTCAGCGCCGGGGTCGATCTGGAGGGCTTCCGCCAGCGCGATCTCCGCCTTGGGGTTCGTCACCGCCTCGACGATCTTCTTGAGCGAGACGACCTCGATCTCCCCGGTTTCGGGACTGATATGCACCTGGATATTCTCTCCCGCGCCGTACTTCTTACGCGCGGCGGTTTGCACGGCCATCTCGACGGCCTGAAGGATCTTTTCGCCCTTGATGCCCTTTTCCCGCTCGATCTGTCCGATGACCGACAGCAGCTCACGATTCATTGACCGCCTCTCCCTACCCTGACGGGCGTATGGGTACATACCACGACGATGGTCACCACTCGACCTCCAACCGGGCCTGGACGATCGCCTGCCAAGGAATCGTCCACTCCTGAGCCGTCTCATCCGCCAGGCGGACCACGTCGGCCTCGATCCCCTTGAGCCGTCCGGTCACCACGCGAGGGCCCTCCCACGGCGCTCGGGTTTTGACGCGAACGAGCCGGCCGACCGCCTTCTGATAATCGCTCGGCCCCTCCAGCGCACGATCAAGGCCCGGAGACGATACTTCCAACGTATAGCGATGCTCGATGGGATCCTCGACGTCCAGCGCGTGGCCCACCGCCCGGCTCACCCGCGCACAGTCGTCCAGCGTGACCCCGCTCGGCTTGTCGACCGTGATACGGATCGTTCCTCCCGCTTTCGTGCCGCCGTATCGCACGGCCACCACCTCGATGCCCAAGGCCGCCGCGATCGGAACCGCGACCCGCGTCACGCTCTCGACCACATCCGACGCCTGCGAGCGCGGTTGGGCGGGTGATCCGATGGCTTGAGTCAGTTTCCGCATCCTCATCATCACGAAATGACCTGTGCCGAAAACAAAAAAAGTGGGCTACCAACTGCCCACTTCCGTCCGACACACACCGCGCGTTTCCGTCATCGAACGCAAAAGCGAGCGGAGTCTACCATACCGCGTCGAAAGAGTGCAAGCGATTCGCCGCGCGTTCACGTTCGTCTTTGCCTCTCCGAATTCCGGCCCTTCAGCGACACCGCGGCGGGTGGACACTCCGCGTCGATCACGTCCCCCAAACGGCGAGAGAGTTTCTGGGTCACGGGCCCCGGACTTCCCGTGCCGACTTTGGCGCCATCGAGCGACACCACGGACACGATCTCGATGGTCGTCCCCGTCAGGAAGATCTCGTCGGCGTGGCGGTATTCCTCAACGGTCACGACCCGCTGTTCGAGCGCCAGGCCCTCGCGTCGGATGAGGTCGAGCGTGACCGCGCGGGTGATGCCCGGCAAAATCGATGGATCCGTGGGGGACGTCACCACGGTGCCTCCGATCACGGCGAAGCAATTGCTGATCGCCCCTTCGGTCACAACCCCGTCGCGGACCAAAATCGCCTCGAACACGCCCGCCGCGCGCGCCGACTCCCGAGCGAGCACATTGGCCAGCAGATTGATCGATTTGACGTCGCACCGGCCCCAACGGAGGTCCGGGACCGTGATCGCGGTCACCCCCTGCGCGCGAACCGACTCCGGAAGGGGATCGAGCCGCCGCACCGTCGCCACGACCGTCGGACGGATGGTAGCGGGAAACCGGTGCTCGCGTGGCGCCGGCCCACGCGTGACCTGAAGGTAGACCTTCGCGTCGGGGAAACCGCTCATCGCGTAGGCTCGCGTGACGAGGCGTCGCCAGTGGGCGCGGGAATACCGAATCGGCAAGCGGATTCCGCGCGCGCTCTGCTCCAATCGATCGAGATGGGCGTCAAGGCGGAACAGGCGCCCGTTGTAGCTCCGCACGACCTCGTACACTCCATCGCCAAATTGGAACCCCCGGTCCTCAATGGACACCGTGGCCCGCGTGATCGGGAGAAAACGGCCGTTGACGAAGGCAATCGTGGGCATCGTCGAGCTGGCCTAACGCTTCTCCGGGCCGATCGTCCGGCCCGAGGCTGCGCGATGACCTTTCCCGTCCTTCCGCTTTCGCATCAGCACGTTGTGAAACACGTACAACCCGTCGCGGTCTTCCGCAACCTCAAGAATTTCAAACTCGCTGCCAAAGATCGCGTCAAAATCCTTTCGACGGAAGAACCGATCGTAGTGTCCGCGGTGGACGAGCCAGTCTCGCGTCCGCCGTTCACCCGCATGGTGTTTAAACTTCGTGGAGAAACACGACAAGAGGAAATGGCCTTCGGGCTTGAGAAGCGGCACGACTTGTTCCAGATATCGCCCGGTATCTCGACGTCGAACGTGGTGCAAACAGCCGTAGTCGAGGACGACGTCGAACGTGGAGTGGGGGAAGGGCAGCGCGAAGACGTCGGCCTGCACGAACACGAGCCCGCGTCGTGCCGAGCCGTCGCGGCCCGTGGCCTTGCGGGCCCGCGCCAGCGCCTTCGGTTCCAGATCCGCCCCCACGGCGAGCGCCCCCGCGCCGGCGAACGCCCTGGTGTGGCGCCCCTCGCCGCACCCGATGTCGAGGACCCGCCGGTCTCGGCTCCGGAACGTCCGGAGAAACCGCGCCACCATCGGAGAGACGCCATCCGTCGGCCAACCGTGCTCGCCCGTCTCATAGGCTCGCTCGAAGTACGCCCGCTGGGCGCGATAAATATCCCCACTCCGCTTCGTCACCGCGCGGTAGTTTACTCCTCTCGAACGAGGGGAATCAAGGGAAACACCACCGCTACCACAATCGTCCACCGGTGCGTTATACTTGGCACTCAAAGCCTCCATGCGACGCTCCGTCATCATTCTGGACTGCGACGGCACGCTGGTCGACAGCCAGCGACACATCGCCGCCGTGTTCAACGACACGATCACCTCGTTCGGTTATGATCCGCTGAAACCCGAAGCGGTGTACCGCGTGATCGGGTTGTCGCTCGATGATGCCCTAGGCCGCCTGCTGCCCGAGTGTCCGGCGCCACGGCGCCAGGGACTGATCGACGCGTACCGCGCGCGGTACGCCGTCGACGTCGCGGGGAAGAACCCGCTGTACGACGGCGTCCGCGAGTTTCTCGACACCGTGCACGAGGAGGGGCGCTGGACGGCGATGGCGACCGGAAAGAGTCGGGCAGGGGCACTGAGGGTCGTGGCGGAACACGAGCTGTCCCGGTATTTCCCCATCATCAAGACCGGCGATCTTTGCCGCCCCAAACCGGATCCCGATATGATTCTCCAGATCTTGGACGAGCTGGGGCTCCCGCCCGACCGCGCCATCATGGTCGGCGATACGACCTTCGACATCGCGATGGCGAACGCGGCGGGGGTGCGCGCGGTCGGGGTGACGTGCGGCGCCCATGGCTCGGACGAGTTGGCCGGCGCCGGCGCGACGCTCATCGTCTCAAACCTACCGGACTTGGCGCCTCACCTTCCGACCCTGTTGCCGACGTGAATGTCGGGAGAAGCCTCTGGAGCGCACAGAGGGGAGCGAGAACCTACGACTGGAGCCGAGCGATATCGGCGCGTGTCAATGCTTGTGGTGTCCCGAGGAGATAGCCCTGTCCCAATGAGATTCCCATGTCCTTGACCACTTGGAGTTCCTTGGCTGTCTCGATCCCTTCGGCGATGATTCCCGCGGTCGCATAATTTTTCATCGCCCGCACCAGATCCTTTGAAAACGTCCTGAAGTTCTCGGAAGACACCGCCTGCAGAATGGTCGATCGGTCCAGCTTGATGTAGTCCGGAATGAGCTGGCCGATGAACGGCAGGGAGATGAATCCCGCTCCGAAATCGTCCATCGCGAACTGAAAGCCCCGTGATCGCCATTCCCTGGCGATGTTCAAGTGGTTCGCCACGTCGTGGAGCGCTTCGACCTCCGAGATCTCCAGAATGACTTCCATCTCGGCCGGCCTCGGTATCGGGGCCAATTCGCTCAACACCTGGAAATCGACGTTGATGAACGCGCGGGTCAAGCCCAGCTCCTGCGCGACCTTGAGCTGCAATTCGAAGCAGAGCCGCTTCAATTCGCGCAGGTTCCCGATCGCTTGATATCGTTTGAAGAGTTCGAGGATGCTCAGTTTGCCTTGCGGGTCTCGACTCAATGCCTCGAAACCCAACACGCGACCGGTGTGAAGATCGACGATCGGCTGGAAAACCACGTTGATGGATTGATCGTCCAGTCGATATTCCTCTTCTCCGATGTGGACCTTGTCGCCGCCTTTCTTCGCAATGTACAGGGCGCGGTCTGCCACCCGCATCAGCTCTTCAGGATTGGCCCCGTGCTCAGGATACAGTCCCACCCCCACGCTCAGGTCGATTTCGCAGCCGAAGTGTTCCCCCAACTTTCGGATTCCGCGCCGCATCCGTTCGGCGGTGATGGTCACTGTCTCGCGAGTGACGTCCGGAACGAGCACCACGAACTCGTCCGAGCCCCAGCGAAAGATCAGATCGGTCTCGCGGATGGACCCTTGAATGCTCGTGGCCACCACTTTTAAGATCTCGTCTGCGCGTTCGTGGCCCTGCGCGTCGTTGAGCGCCTTGAATCGATCAAGGTCGCACAGCAGGATCGCCAGGGGCCGCTGGTTCCTGGCCGCACGAGCCACCTCCTCATCGACGCGACCATGGAAGTAGCGCCGGTTGTACATCCCCGTGAGCGCATCGTGAATGGCATACTGCTCCAACGTCTCTTCCGCCTTGCGGCGCTCGATCGTCACCGCGATCAAACTGGACACGCTCTGCAAGAATTCCACCTCATCTGGACTAAACGCTCGACGGGTGGTCGAATACGCGCTGAGCACGCCAATCGTGTGATTTCTCGACACCATGGGCACGCTGAGCCCGGATACCGCGCGATGTTCATCCAACGTGATGGAGCCGGTAAAGCGAGTCTCGATTTGGAGATCTTCGGCGATGACGGGGCAATTCACCAGCAACGTATAACCCGCTTGGGACTCGGGCCCCTTCGGAACCGTCACCGTTCCAACGACTCCCTGCTTCCAGCCCACCCCCGCGACCAGTCGCAACACTTCGTGCTGGTCGTCGAGCGTCAAGACCTCCGAGAGATCGACCTTGAGGACCGCCGCAATCCGATGGGCGGCTTGCTCCATGATCTCAGACAGTCGGGAGGCATCGAGACAGATCTCGCCGATCTCTTTGGCGACTCGCTGTTGTTCGACTCGCTTGCGCAGCAGCGATTCCGACTGTTTTCGGTCCGTGACGTCGCGGACAATCGCCAAGCCGCCGATGATCTGGCCCGATTCAGCAAAAAGCGGCGAGTAGTGCCCTTCAAAAAACCCCTGTCCCAGCGCCGGAAGAAGGCAGGACCGCTCCCTGGCCACGATCGTCTTCCCGGCGAGCGCCTCGAAAAAGAACCGGCTGTCTCCGGTTTCCTCCAGCAGGGGGAAGACCTCGAACGCGGACTTCCCGAGCGCTCGGACCGCACTGACGCCGGTGACGCGCTCCATCCCGGGATTCCACACCGTATACCGACACTCCCGGTCGAACGCAAGGATCCCGTCAACGCTGCTGTTGATAAGTCGTGCGAAAACGGCGCGCATCTCGGAATTCGCCTGCAGGAGTTCCTGTGAACTGAGTTCGAGGGACCGCTCGAGCATCGCGCGGTCGGCATCGAATTGCCGGTAGGCTGAGTCAACGGCGTCAAGAAACTCCTGACACCCGATGGACGAGGCGGGGTCGTCTCCGAACCATCGCTTCAGTTGACGCTTCAGGAGATTGTGGGTCTCGTTCACCGATTAGCGCTCGGAGAGCGTCGTGATCGTCATCGTCTGGTTGTGGAGTTCGCATTTCGCGCTCGGCGTGAAGGGCGAGATTTCGCCGTAGGAGTAAAACCCGGTCATCACGGTGTGGTTCCCCATGACGTCGCGAACCCCCTCCACTTCTTCTTCGACTCGCTGCTTGAGCACCAACTTTCTTCCCACGCAACTGATGAGAATCGCCAAATCCGGCGACGTCGAGCCGACGGCCTCGTAGCTGGTTTTCGCGGCCCCGACCGACCCGTCGATCAACCGATCAAAATTCGCTTTCATCAGACGAGCATACGAGCCCTCTGGAACATCCCCGGCAAACGTCAGACTCTGCCCCGCCTCGTTGATCGACAAAATCGTCCGAACGACGGGAGGCTCGTTTTGTTGGGTGCGCAGACTCAGCGGAAACAGCAATCCGGTCGCCGGCAGGCCGTTCGCATAGTCTCCTAAGTACTGACGGTACAAGGCCAACGCGGATTTTCCATCCAGCTCGTACAACACGTTCCCCGAAGCCCGCGTGATCAATCGTTCGGGACCGAACGGATCCCAACCGCCCATCGAGCCATAGCCGACTCGCAGGCGGTCTCCATAGAAACCCAGCGCCGCGACGATACCCGGCTCGGCGGGGCCATCCCAGAGGACGAGGGTTCGCTCAAAGCGTTCTCCGTCTCCCGAAAGGCCGCCCGTAACCGACACATCACGGGGCAGCCGCGCGGTCAACCCCTTGACCAGTTCACTGCCGTTGATCCTCAACCCGTCCGAAAGCACCAGGACGTGCACCAGTCCTTCGTGGTCCAGGGTTTGAGCCAGCCGCTCACCGGCCTGAAAACCGTCCTTGGCCTCACCGATGCGAACCTTGGCGCCAGCGAGGCGTACCGATTCAAAACGGATCGCCGTGACCACCAGCGACTCGTCCAACACCTGCGTCCCCCAAATCTCCCCGGCCGTTGAACAACCCAGCACGTGGGCCGCGGGATAGGCACGGCGAAGATCGGTGACATGATGGGGATCCGCCAGAATGGACCGGGAGCCGAACACGAGAACCAATTGCGCGGTAGGACCGAATACCCCGCCTGGAGGCTCGGGGGCCCACCCTCCAACTTGGGTCCATTTTCTCTGTTCGATCTCCATGGGGCATTCCTCCCCGCTGAGTGTAACAGCCTGATCGATCAGGTCAAGAAATCGACGAACGGGATGGACCGTCGGTCAGGAATGGGAGGGCGGGGTCGACGCAAGGCGCGCCGGGAGTTCCACGGTCGTGACCACCGGATAGTGATCGGAGCCCAGATACGGGCCCACGGTTCGACTCACCACCCGGAGGGACGACGACAGGAGGGTATGGTCGATCGCAATCCCGAACCACCGGCCGATGGGGCTGGGCCACGTATTCTGGAGCCCAAAGCCCTCTTGTCCATCCCGAAGCCCTGCCGGGGTGGTCAGGACCTCGAACCAAGGAGACCATCGCGTGATGTTGAGATCACCCGCGATGATCGTCTGTGCCGATGGATCGGTCGCCGCGCGACGCCCAAGGTTCATCAATTCACGATTTCGCACGGCAGCGTCGCCCGGAGTCGAGGGACTCGCCAAGTGGGCGGCGTACAACGTGACGGGCGGGGAGTCCGGAGAGGGCGACGCCGTCAACACAACCATCGGATACCACGGGTCGCCCATCCACTCCAATCGCAGCGTGCTGGCGGGCAACCGACTGAACACGGCGATGCCGTGTCCCTTCGGATGGGGCCTGATCAGCCTCACGCTATACCGTTCGCCCAGTGCGTCAAACGCAACCCGCCAGTGATCCGTCACCTCCAGTAAGATCACGACATCCGGGTTTTGTCGCGTGATCCAATCGAGTGCGCGTGCAGACTCGGGGTTGTGATAGTTGACGTTGTACTGCAGGATGGTCAGTCGCGCCGGATCGGGGGAGCCGGCTTCCGCGTGCGACGGCGCCCAGAGAGGAGTCAACCGGATGGCTTCGACGAGGAAAATCGCAAGGGCCCAGGCGGCGAGCCTGCGGCGATTCCCCAGCCAGAAGCTCAATGCGCCGCACAGGGCCACCACCGCGTACTGCAGGACAAAGTGACTGAACAGATCCGCAAACCAGAACCACCGCCCCAGGAACGGAAGGCCCAGAGCCGCCAACGACAACCCCACCATCGAAAGGGTGGCCCAGCGAGAAGAGACAAACCGAGTGCCTACGCTCACGACTCGGCCCGTGCGTGGCGGGTGGTGCCTTGATCGCCGACCACCGCGCCATCCGCCGCCTCCTCCACCACCTTGATGAGGGCGGCGAAGTCCTCGTCATCATAGTCCCGCTCCAACCCCGCGGCAAACAACGAATTGAGCAACTCGGTCAGCGCCAATCGAACCCCGTGACCCGTCGCCTCCGCCACGGCGAGGCGGATGTCTTTGGCCATGTGCTTGAACGCGAAGTGGGGCTCGAAATCGCGCGCAGCGACCGCCCGCGCCTTGAGCGTCAGCAACGTCGACGCGAGGGCGCTGTGGCCGAGCACCTCAATCATCCGTTCATCGGCAAGTCCGGCTCGACGACCGAGGGTCAACGCCTCGAAGAGCGCCAGCATCGACCCTGCGATGGCCACGTTGTTGGCGAGTTTCATGGTCGAGCCGGAACCGACGGCCCCCATGTGGACGACGCGTTTCGCGAGGGGACGGAACACCGGATCGAGGGTCCGGATCACGTCTGCCGGCCCGCCGACCATCAGCACGAGCTCGCCCTTGGCGGCCGCGATCTTGCTCCCGGTCACGGGCGCTTCAACGAACGCGACTCCGCGGCGGCGACACGCGCAGTCGATCCCCCTGGCGGTGCCCGGATCCACGGTGGTCATGTCGACGTACACCTGATTGGGATGGAGCGTTTCCACCACCCCGCCGGCTCCAACCGCCACATCCTTCACGGACGCCGGATCGCCGAGCATCGTGATGACGACGTTGGCGCCTTGGGCCGCCTCCGCTGGCGTGCCGGCGGCGAATGCGCCTTGCGCCCGCAACGTCTCCGCCGGTCCCTTGCTGCGATTCCAGACCCGCAGCGAAAACCCGGCGCCAAGCAGGCGCGCCGCCATCCGGCTTCCCATGATCCCCAACCCCAAAAACGCGATCGACGGCATGCTCAACCTCCTCCCGGCCGTCATGTAGCATACCGAGCGGCGCCGCGCGGCGCAAGGTGGTGCTATAATCCTTCGCGATGACACCGGACTCGGACGTCCTGGCCGCCGTGGCCAAGATTCAAAAAGTGGAACTGCACCAACACGTCGACGGCTCGATTCCCGTCGACTTGACCTGGGAACTGATGCGGGAACACGGGCTCAATCCGGTCGAGTCCCTGGAAGACATGGAACGGCTGCTCACGCTCCAGCCCGAGGAAGAGGGCACGCTGATCCGCTACCTCGATAAATTCCATTACCCCGCGTGGATCACGCAGTTCTATGAGAACATTACCCGCGTGGTCGAAGCCATCGTCGCCGACGCGGCGAGCCATGGCGTGACGGCGCTCGAGTTACGGTACTCGCCGGTGATCCATACCTTTGCGGGACTCACCATTCGGCAGGCGATCAGCGCGGTCTTGTCCGGCTTGAACCATGCGAAAGACCGTCACGGAATCGAAGCCGGGCTCATCATCATCGCCATGCGACACCAAGGCCCCCACATCGCGAAAATTCTTGCCAGACAGGCGATCGCCGAGGCCCAGCACCTGCACAGCAAAACCGGCGTGGTAGGGTTCGATCTGGCGGGCGCCGAACGCGGCAATCCGCCCCGTCTCTTCACCGAAGCTTACGCGATCGCACGGGCAGGCGGCCTCGGCCTAACGGTGCACGCGGGAGAAGACGAGGGGCCCGAGTGCATTTGGCAGGCCATCGAAACTCTCGGCGTGACCCGAATCGGCCACGGCTGTTCGGCGATAAGGGACCCGGTCCTGGTCAAACGCCTCGCCGAGGATCGCGTGCTCGTCGAATGCTGCCTGACCTCCAACTATCACACCGGCGCGGTCAAACGCGGTGAACCGCATCCCATCTATACGTTTTTGGAAGCCGGGGTACCGGTCGCGGTCTGCACCGACAACACGACCGTGTCGCAGACCCATCAGAGTCAGGAAAATGCGCGGCTCGCAGAGCGACTGACGATCCCCGAGATCGCGGCGATCCACGACCGGGCCCGCGCGCACTCCTTCATCCGCGACGTCCGCCCCCTCTCAATCCAGCAGGCCTAGCCGCGCGACGAAGCCCGCCATGGCGTCGAACACGGCGTCCTTGCGGTCGGTGAGCCGGTGATCGCCGCCGGCGAAGACCACCAGCTCCAGCGGCCGCGCGGCGGATTGCCGTACGAAGTCCACGCTGCCGGCGATCGGCACCGAGTCGTCGTCCGTGCCGTGCACGATCAGCGTAGGCGTTCGATACGACGCGAGAAGACGATCGACGGAGTAGCGCGCCGCGTCGTCCACCAGGGCGCGGCCGATGGTGACGGTCACCCACGCGTTAGTGACCGTCGCACGGCCCTCCGCGTGGAGCCGCGCGAGCCCCTCATCACCCAGATCCCGCCGGCGATGTTGGTGGAAACCGAACGCGGGCGCGATGAGCAGATTGGCGGCGACGGCATCAGGCCGCCGGGCGGCCGCCCACGCGGCGACCTGCCCGCCCAACGAGGAACCGATCACGACGCACCGGGAAAATCGCGCGCGCGTCCACGCGAGCACGGTATCGAGGTCCTCAATGGCCCGCGAGATCGTGAGCTGTTCCATCGTCCCGCTCGAGGCGCCGTGCCCCCTGAGGTCAAACGTGAGGTACGCGCAACCGCGATCGAGAAATCGGTCGCCGAAATAGACCGCTTTCTCTCCCCGCTGGTGGGACGCAAACCCGTGAACATAGATGACGACCGTGTTAGGATTCCCGCAGGCGGGCGGGCTTGACAACGTATAATCCAGGTACTCCCCGGCTGACTCGACGACGAGACGCGGCATGGCGGCATCATAGCGCGGTGCACCGGCTCGCGCAATCTCGGGCGATCGAGTGATCAGCCGCATCATGAGCCTTTGACTCCGATGGAGAACCGGCTTATACCGAGCCGAAAAAACCTGCGACCCTTGTCGAAGAAGACCGCCTGTGATGAATCTCTACATATTCCGTCACGCCACCGCCGTCTCTCGCGACATGTGGTTCGAGAACGACAGCGAACGGCCAACGCGACCGATTGCATCCGCCCCCCTCGCCTCGGTATAGTATCGCCGTGCTCCCGACCGGCCTTGTCAGCGACCCGGCATATCTGCAACACGACACGGGGTCCTCGCATCCCGAATCGCCATCTCGGCTCGATGCCATCACCCGCCGTCTGCGGGAAGGGGGATACGGCCAGAAGCTGTCCATGATCGCACCCTATACGCCTGAGCGACGGTGGCTCGAAACGGTTCACCACCCGGGGCTCATCGACCGCATCGAGCGAACCGTTCCCGCGTCCGGGTACGCGCAGCTGGACGCCGACACGACCATTGGCCCCGGCTCGTATCGCGCCGCGTTACAGGCCGTCGGGGGGACCCTGGCTGCCGTTGACGCGGTCATGGCCGGGAGGGTGGCCAACGCGTTCTGCGCGGTGCGGCCGCCGGGACATCACGCCGAACCGGCGCGGTCGATGGGGTTCTGTTTGTTCAATAACGTGGCGATCGGCGCGCGGTATGCCCAGCAGCGGTACGGCTTGTCGAAAGTCCTCATTCTTGACTGGGATGTCCATCACGGCAACGGAACCCAGGCCGCGTTTTACGACGATCCCACCGTCCTCTACGTGAGTCTGCACCAATTCCCCTGGTATCCGGGGACGGGCGATCGGGACGAGGTCGGCAAGGGTCCCGGTGAGGGGTATACCGTCAATGTTCCGCTCTCGGCCGGGCGGGGGGACGACGAGTACTTGAAAGCGTTCGACGTGCAGATCGGCCCGGCAGTGTGCGCGTTCGCGCCCGATTTCATCTTGATCTCGGCGGGGTTTGATGCGCATCGCGACGATCCCCTGGCGCAGATGCGGGTCACCGAAGAGGGGTATCGCGCAATGACTTGCCGCGTCACCGGATGGGCCGGGACGTTCTGCCGAGGTCGAATCGTCTCGTGTCTGGAGGGAGGATACAACCTCGACGCGTTGGGCCGGTCCGTCGAACAGCATATCGGCGCCTTGGCCGGCATGAACACCTAGACGCCCGGTTACGTCGGGCGACATCGAGGACGGTCCACTTCATCGCGCCGCCTCGGGCCGGGAATGGGGTGCGTGCATCGCGAAGCACAACGGCCCGGCGTGACTTCGTCACCGGGAGAGAAGTGACGTTTTACATGCCGCGCCCTGGCGCGGTGCAGGTTGCGCGACGCAAGCGAGGAAAGGAGGGTTCATGAGCTCGGAGCTGCAAGACAAGGGCTACAACAAGGAAGAGGAATATTTTTACAAACAGAACAAGGAACTCATCGAAAAACGCCGCAAGGAACTCGATGCCCGACGGAAGGAACAGGAGACCCACCACGCGGGCGACCATTGGATGAAGTGCCCGAAGTGCGGAGGCCCCATGAGCGAAATCGCGCTTCAGGGGATCAAGGTCGATCAGTGCGGCGCGTGCGGGGGGATTTATTTCGACCGCGGTGAACTCGAACTCCTCATGGAAAGCCGCGAGCAGAAGGGATTCCTGGGGGGGCTCAGGTCCTTGTTCAAATAGCAGTCCGTCGGGGCGGATGGCCCATCCGCCCCGACCTCAATCTCTCCCTCCTTACTTCAATCCGTCCTTGTTCAACACGATCTTGGCAGCGCTCTTGAGCTTATCCACTCGACTACTGAGCACGGCGCGCTTGATCCCGTTCATCGCTTGGGCATCCAATTTATCCAGCGGTCCGGCTTCCTTGATTTCCTGCACCTTGATGATGTGGTATCCAAACTCGGACTTCACAGGATCGCTGATCTCGTTCACTTTCATCGCGAACGCTTTGTCCGCAAACGGTTTGACCATCTGGTCCTTGGTGAAAAACCCGAGGTCGCCCCCGTTCTCCTTCGCGGAGGGGTCGGTCGACGTCTCCTTGGCCACGGCCGCGAAATCGGCGCCGGTCTTCGCCACGCGCTTCTTCACTTCCTTCGCCTGGTCCTCGGTTTCCACCAGAATGTGGCTGGCCTTCACTTGCCGGAAATCGGCCTTATGAGCGTTGTAGTACTCCTTCACTTTGTCGTCGTTGACGTCTTCCGCCACCAGTTTCTGCATAAAGGCTTCGACCAGAATCTGCCGCCGGGCGTCCGTGAGACGATTTTGAATCTCCGGACTTTTCTCAAGTCCCGCCCGCTGACTTTCCTGAAACAGCACCTCCTGGGTCACCAGGCTGTCCAGCAACTGCTCTTTCCCTTCTGGAGTGGCAAAGCGCTCTTGGACTTGGGGCGGCATGCCTTCCAGCGCCGACCGAAACGTGTCCTTGGTAATCACTTGTCCATTCACCGTCGCCAACTCGTCGCCCGCCCAAGCCGGTGCGATCCCCAAACCCACCACGGCAGCCACCGCGACCATCCGCAAACCCCGCATGCCTCGTCCTCCTCTTCTTCCTGGTGTGGCGCAACGTAGGCGTCGTGTCGGGCGCCAAGGCTGCGAAACGTTGTCGATATTTCCTGGGTCCGCGTTCACCCCGTCTTCTTCACAAGAGAGGATTGCATCAACCCGTCTGCCTGCTCGGGCACGAATCCCTCGTATCCACGGCGCTCGGCCAACTCCAACACCGAAAAGGCTTCCCCGTCCCGAACCTCGGCGGCCGTGAAAATCTGGCGCAGCCGTGTGCCCTTCGCGCCGACGATCGCTCCGGAGAAAGGAATGCCGGCCCCCTCCATTTCGGCTTTGGCGGCGTCGATGTCCGGAACCAGAACCGCGATATGATGCAACACGCGATCGCCGAAGCGGTCCACCCATGCCCGCAGCAAGCTCACATGACCTCGGTCGTCCTCGTACGCTTGGTCGATGAAGATCGCGGCACGTCCCTCCCTGCGATAGACTTTGGCCCACCACCCCTGGTCGGGATATTCGATCAACTCGTCGCGATAGCGATACCCCAGCGCCAAAAACTCGCCGGCGCGTTCGTCCACCCGATGACAGCGAATCGTGATGTGATCGATGACCAGGCGTCGGCCCGCTCGATTGGCCAGGTCCAAGGCCGTTCGCGCGGCTTCGTTGTCGCGGAAATAGTGGGTGATCAACGCGGACACTGCCGGATCGTATCCGGCGACAAGGTCGGCCACCGTCAGCGTCATGGGGGGGATCACGCCGGTAGTTCGGACTCGGAATATCCCAGCAAGAAAAGCACCGCGCCGAGATCGGGGACGCTCAGGGTCACCGGCGCCGCCTCACGAACCTTGGGCTTGGCATTGTAGGCGACGCCCAACCCGGCCCGATCGAGCATCAAGAGATCGTTGGCCCCGTCACCGACGGCGATCACGCGATCCAGGCTGGTCCCTTCTTTGCGCGCCAGTTCTTCGAGCAGCGCCGCCTTTCGACGGCCGTCCACGATCTCTCCGACGAGGCGTCCCGTGAGGCGGTCGTCTTCGACTTCGAGGTGGTTGGCATACGCGTACGCCAATCCCAGGCGCGAAGGAAGACGCTGCGTAAAATAGTCGAATCCCCCGCTCACGACCGCAGCGGCGCAGCCACCCCGCCGAAGGACCTCGATCAACGTTTCAGCGCCGGGACTCAGCACCGTTCGCTGCGCAACCCGCTCCATGGCGTCCACGGAAAGACCACGCAGCAGTCCGACGCGCTCCCGCAGCGCGCCCTGGAAATCCAGTTCGCCGTTCATGGCGCGCCGGGTGATCGCAGCGACCGCGTCCCCCACCCCGGCCTCTTTCGCCAATTCGTCGATCCCTTCGCTCTGGACCAAGGTCGAGTCCATGTCGATCACCAAGAGCTTCTTCTCGCGCCGTGTTCCGTCGGCGGGCAACACGGCCAGATCGACGCCCAACTCTTGCTGAAGACCGCGCAGGCGCTTCGTGGCCGCGCGCCACTCGATCGGTGCGGAGCTGGTCAGCGGGTACTCGATACCGTAGAGGCGTTTCGATGCGAGGGTCCGTCGGATGCCCAGCCGCATCCCCTCGTCCGCCAGCCGGCTCTCCACCCGTGCCATGACCCGAGAAGTCAGTGCCGAACCGCTGAGACAGGTCAAGACCGCCGCGTCAGATCCCTCCACGCCGCCCCGTCACGCCCCGATCACATGGTAGCCACAGTCGACGTACAGCACCTCCCCTGTGACGGCGGCTGACCAATCGCTGCACAGGTAGAGCGCAGCGCCCCCAACGTCTTCAAGCGTGATGTTGCGCCGCAGCGGCGCCCGCTGTTCGGCCTGATGGAGCATCTCCTTGAACTGAGCGATGCCCGCAGCCGCCAACGTTTTGATCGGGCCGGCCGAAATCGCGTTCACACGAATGCCGTCGGGTCCCAAATCAGCCGCCAACTGGCGCACGCTGGCTTCCAGAGCCGCCTTGGCAACCCCCATCACGTTATATTGAGGGATCACTTTCTCGGCGCCGTAAAACGAAAGGGTGACGACACTCCCCCGTCGGCCCCGCATGAGGGGAGCCGCCGCGCGAGCCACGGCCACGAGGGAATAGGCGCTGACATCCAGCGCAACCCGAAATCCCTCGCGCGAGGTATCGAGGTAGCGTCCTTTGAGATCCTCTCGGTTGGCGAACGCCAGCGAATGGATCACAAAATCCAGCCCACCGAACGCCGATCCGGCTTCCTCAAACGCTCGGGTAATTTCCTGATCCCGCGTGACGTCGCAGGGCACGATCAACTTCGCGCCAAGGGACTCCGCCAGGGGACGCACCCGCTTCTCCATGATCTCCCCGGCATAGGTAAAGGCGAGGCGGGCTCCCTCTTTATGGAGCGCCTGCGCGATCCCCCACGCAATGCTCCGCTCGCTGGCCACGCCCAGGATAACGCCGACTTTGCCCTCGAGAACTCCCATCATTGACTCCCCGATCGGAGCCCGATGATACCCGAACCCCAGGGCTTTTTCAAACGGCCCCGATGCCATCGCTGCGGATTGCGGGCAGCCTCCCGTTCACCGGGCCACGACAACTGCAACCGCTTTGTGCTATGATCGCTCACCTTGAACCCTTGAAACCGAGGCACGACGAGATGACTCAAGACACTTCAGAACACGTCGCTTCCAAAACCATCGACGCGGAAGCTGGCGGCACCTTTCGAGTCACGCTGTGGGAAGACCGAACCGGCGGGCACAGTTGGACCCCGCGATATCCTCCCGATGCCTTGGACCTGATCGATGACGAGTACAGTCGCACGGTCAGCGTGGACACGGCCGACTTCGGCAAACGAGTCTTCACCTTTCTCGCCAAGACACCGGGCGAATACCCTCTCGTGATGGAGCATCGGGTGGGGTGGAAGTTTACGGCCGACAACCGCAAGAACTACCTCGTCAGGATCCATACGACCTCGGCGCCGGCCGGCCGCTCGCTCAATTGACGAACAGGCGATCCGCGGACATCCTGTCCTCGATCGTTATTCGTCTCGCATCTGCTTGACAATGATCGGTATTTCCCCTATAGTCTCTCGAATCGCCCTGACCGCACTTGACGGCGATGTGTCTTTGGGACGTTGTCTGTCCGAGTAACCGGAGACCTCAACACGATGACATCAGCAGCCACCCCGACAACCCCGCAAACATCCAAACCCGTCATTCCCTGGCGATCCCTCGATCGGGTGAACACGCTATTTCTCCTTGGAACACTCGTTGTGGCGCTCGTCGGCGTTCCCATTCACCTCGCCACTCACGGTTTTTCCTGGCCAATCGTCGGGCTGTTTGCGTTCTATCTCGCGGCAACCGGCTTGTCGATCACCGCGGGCTATCACCGGCTCTTCTCGCACCAGGCCTTTCAAACGACGGCCCCGGTCCGCGCGTTCTTTTTGATCTTTGGAGCAGCCGCGTGCCAGAACTCGGCTCTCAAGTGGGCTTCGGATCATCGCGCCCACCATTTGTATGTGGACAAGGAGAACGACCCCTACAATATTCAGAAGGGGTTCTTTTACGCGCACATCGGTTGGGTCATGTTGAAAGAGGCGAGGGGGCTCAGCAACGTCCAGGACCTGCTGAAAGATCCGCTCGTGCGCTGGCAGAACCGATTTTATACGGCGATGGCCATCGGCGTCGGCGGCGTGCTTCCCTTGCTCTTCGGATGGTGGGGGGGAGACGCGTGGGGAGGCTTTCTTCTCGTCGGTGTGGCTCGGACGGTCATCGTTCACCACTCGACCTTCCTTATCAACTCGCTTTGCCACTTCATGGGGAGCCAACCCTATTCACTCAAGGACTCGGCGCGGGACAGCGGGGTGGTGGCCCTTCTGACCTACGGCGAGGGCTACCATAACTTTCACCACCAGTTTCAGTACGACTACCGGAACGGTATCCGCTGGTATCACTGGGACCCGACCAAGTGGCTGATCAAATCCCTTGCGCTGTGCGGATGGGCGACACGACTCCGAATGGCCCAAGAAGCCCATATCTTTAAGGCTCGGATCGAGGTTCAGAAGGCCCTGGCACAGAAAAGCCTCGAACAACGACCCCGGGAATTCCGCGACGCAATGGAGCAAAAACTCCACCTGGCCCACGAAGCGCTGGTCTCGGCCCGGATCAAATGGGAGCGAGTCAAGACCGACTATCGCGCCGCCAAACGTTCGATGGACGCGAAACGCCGGCAATTGGCCGCGACCCTCGAAGGCGAACTGCTCGCCGCTCGAACCCATTTTCTCCATGCCCAGACCTCGTGGTCGATGTTAATCGACCACGCGAACGCCTAGACCGCCCTTCCCCCCTCAACGCGGCGGGACACCCTCCGAACTCTGCGGGATCGACGAGGATGCGACGCTCTCGCCGCGTCGCACGATCGCGTCCTGTGGCAACCGGGTCAAGAGATAGGCGTGGGCCGCCTCAAGGTAGGAAGGGGCTTTGGATTCCAGGGTCAACACCACGCGATACTCCGCCTGGGTAAAGGTCGGATAGGAGCCCAGTAGGATGGCCGGAAACTTCTCGATCACGTCGTACAGGATCGAAGCGATCGGCTCCTCGCCGACGGCCAGGTAGACGCTCTTCATATGGAACGGCGTGTCGAGAAAACGTGACTTGATCGCGTTAAACTTGCGCCGAAACACCTCCGGCACGCCCGGAAAGACGTACAGCTTCTCGACCACCACCACCGGAACCCTGAGGCCTGCCGCCGACAGAAGTGAAGCCCCCTCCGGGACCTCGGCCAATCGAGCGAGAGCGCCGGGTGGGTGTTCTCCGTAGACCTCTTTGATCAGCGCTTCGAGTTCCGGATGCCGAACGACGGCCCGACCAAGGCCGTGCGCGATCCCCGCGATCGTCACGTCGTCGTGGGTGGGCCCCACGCCACCCGTGGTGACGATGAGATCCGAGCGGGGCCAGGCCTCACGGACGGCTTCTCCGATCGCCTCAACCTCGTCGGGGAGGACGACCACCCGGCGGAGATCGACGCCCAGTACGCGAAATTCTCGGCAGAGAAAGCCCGAGTGCTCGTCGGCCACCTTCCCCGATAAGATCTCGTTCCCAACAATCAGAATCTCAGCGCGTCTCGTCATCGCAAGCAGTCGCGTGGCACGGGCACGCTACTGTAACACCTTCGCCGCTCGGCGGACAAGGAGCGACGCCGAGCGGCTTGGCGTCGTTTGCTATACTCAATCCGTACTCGGCTCCTGACCAGGGAACGTTCTTTAGGAATTCGGAGGAGAACACCGATGACGGCTTCCCCTCACTCGGCCTATCGGCCGGAGTACTGCACTCCCATTTACGAAATGGCGGTCGCCCAATTCGAAAAAGCCGCGGCGGCGATCGATCTCGACCCCAACGTGTGGCAACGATTCGTCGCTCCCAAGCGGGCGCTCATGGTCAGCGTTCCGATTCGCATGGAAGACGGGGCCGTTCGCGTCTTTTCCGGTTACCGCGTGCATCACGACAATACGCTTGGACCGTCCAAAGGCGGAGTGCGCTACCACCCCGACGTCAATCTGGGCGAGGTCTGTGCGCTCGCCATGTGGATGACCTGGAAGTGCGCGTTGGTCGGGCTCCCCTTCGGCGGCGCGAAGGGCGGCATCCGCTGCGATCCGCGCGCGATGTCGCGCCTGGAACTGCAACGTTTAACGAGACGGTATACCGCAGAGATCCTTCCCATCCTGGGTCCCGAGATCGACGTGCCGGCGCCCGACATGGGGACGAACGAGCAGACCATGGCGTGGATGATGGACACCTACAGCCAATTCAAGGGCTATGCGGTCCCCGGCGTGGTGACCGGCAAACCCATTGCCATCGGAGGATCCCAGGGGCGCCGTGAGGCCACCGGCCGCGGCGTCGTCTACACCGTATTGGAGGCGATGCGACACCTCGGGATGCGCCCCGAGGGAGCCCGGGCGGCGATCCAGGGATTCGGCAACGTGGGATCGAACACGGCCAAGGCGTTGGCGGAGGCCGGCTGTCGCGTGATCGCGATCAGCGACGTGCAGGGCGGGGTGGTCAATGATCGCGGCCTCGACGTCGCGGACGCCGTCGCCTACGTGGAACGCCACGGATCGCTCGACGGCTACTCCGGCGGAGAGACCCTGACCAATGAAGAATTGCTCGAACTCCCGTGCGACGTCCTGGTCCCAGCGGCCCTGTCGGCTCAGATTACCAAAACCAACGCCGAGCGCCTGCGCTGTCGCATCCTGGCCGAGGGCGCCAACGGTCCCACGCTCCTCGAGGCCGATCCGATCCTCCAGAGTCGAGGCATCTTCGTCGTTCCCGACATCCTGGCCAACGCGGGCGGGGTGACGGTCTCGTACTTCGAGTGGGTCCAGGGTCTGCAGCATCTGTTTTGGAAGGAACGCGAGGTCTACGAACGCTTGCGCGAGATCATGACGACGGCGTTCGCCCAGGTGCTCGCCACCGCGCAGGCCAAACGCGTCGACATGCGGATGGCGGCCCTGATGATCGGGATTGAAAAAATCGCCAAAGCCAAGCTCGCGCGAGGCGTATTTCCTTAACACGGTCGATTTCTCGACCGCGGGTGCGCCGAGCCGGTAGGCCGTGCTAAAATGCGGAATGGCTCGGCTCAAGGCCTTCCCGCTCGTCCGCGTCTGGGTATACGCCCTCGCGCTCGCGTCGACCCTCCCCGGGTGCGGTGGGATGGACTCCCCTTCCGGCGAACCACCCTTGCCGGCTCCGGACGGCATCGTCGTGGAAATCGTCGACCTCGATGTTCGTCTGACGTGGAATGCGGTACCCGGTGCGTCGGCATACCGCGTGTCGTGGGACGAAGGGTCAACCGTTGCGCCCGGCTCGGCCCATCAGACCACCACCACCGAAACGTCGTACCTCCTCACCGGCCTCGCGTCGGACCAGACGTATGCCTACGTGGTTCAGGCGCTCAATGGGCGAGGAGGCGCCGGCCTCCCCTCTTCGATCGTCACCGCGACGCCGTCCACGGCCCTCCCCGGTGCGCCTGAACATGTCCAGGCCACGGCCGGCGACGGCCTGGTCACACTCCAATGGGAACCGGTGGCCGGGGCGCTCACCTACCGGGTCTCCGTCTCGAGCGAAGACGGAAACCAGACGCTCAAGGACGTCGCGTTGCCAAAAACCCTTCACACGTCCGTGCGCAATGGGGTGACCTATCGCTATACTGTCCGCGCCATCAACGGCGTCGACCGAGACGGGATCGAGCGGATCGGCCCGCCATCCGACCCGGTCAACGCGAAGCCCATGCCGACCATACCAGGAATTCCGGTTATCATCGACGTCACGGTTGGACTCGAAAACGGCGGCGTGAGCCCCTTTGTCGATCTCTCGTGGACCGCCGCCGATCATGCGAGCGAATATCACATTTATGCCCGAAAGGGACTCACCGGTACCGAAGAGTCCCTCACTATTCGCGACGTTCCGTTCAAAGCCACTCAGTATACCCACCGCGGTCCTGAAATCGGCACGATGTATTTCTACTCGGTCGAAGCCGTCAACGACGGGGTCCTGGGAGGACGATCGGCGGAGGTTCGCGCCACGCCGTTGCCTTCTCCCCTTCCGGACTCCCCATTTCCCACCGGCTTGGCCGTCGAACCGGTCGGAACGACGTCACCTCTGTGCCCCACCGCGTTGAACGGATCGGCCACTGACGAAATCGTGGCGTGCTGGAGCCCCGTGTCCGCTGCCGATTCGGGATACCGCGTGTCGTGGCAATGGCAGCCCGCTCCGTGCGGTCCGATATCGTCCGGTTCAGACACCGTCGCCACCACCTCCTACCTGCAAACCGGGACGATTCTGGACGCCTCGTATACCTACACGATTCAGGTGAATGGAAACGCGGGGGGGACGGCACCGAGTGTCCTCCTCGGACCGCTGGCGCCTCGCTCGGTGAGCGCCACGCCCAGCAGCGGTGGAGGGGCCGTCGACATCGAGTGGGCCACATCCACCTCGACAACCGTGGCCGAACAGCGGCTCTACCGGGGCTCCTCCGCAGCCGGCCCCTGCACCCTCGTCGCGAGTTTTACCGACAATTCCTCGACCAGCTACACGGACACCAACGTCTCGGTGGGGACCACGTACTACTACGTTCTGAGGGCGTTTGATGGGACGCGCGAGTCCACGGACTCCGATCAGCTTTCAGCAACCCCCTGAGCGAGCAGGCTGCTCAAAAAGCTCCAGATACAAGGGAGGAGGAAACCGGAGCGTACCGGGAGGTACGAGGCGTTCGCGGGGGATTGCGGTCGTACGTGAGAACCCGGTTAATGGGTGACGAAGCAGCGCGGCAGATGGACTTCCAGCAGCCTGTTAGGCGGGATGGTCGCGTTTCCACAAAGAGGTCAAAGCGTCAAATACATCGTCCGTGAATGGACCGTGAACGCAGGGGCTCAGGGTCACCGCGGTGACGGTCAGACTGCCGTCTGATCGTTGGCCAACGTGGAGAGTTGCAGGCCCCGCCGTATCCAAGCCCTCGGCGGCCTGCGTGGCGATCGCCTCGATCTCGGTTTCACCCTTTCGCCGCTCGGATCGGACCGGCACCACGCCCCCCTCCTCGAAGAGCTCGTGCACCGCACATCCCATGACAGAATGCGGCGGTCTATCGTCACGGCAGAGAGAGACTTCAAAGCGACGGACGTCCTGCTCTCCGTTCTGTCCTCCGGACCACGGCGCGGCAGCGTCTACCCCCGCGCGCCTGAGGCGGCGAGGCCACATGGAGCCATCAAGGATATCTTCAACCGCCTCCGGACGAGGGAGATAGACATTCGCCCCCAGACGTGCAAACTCGTTCCGCCTGCCCGCCAGGGGGAGGAATTCGTCTTTCCGGGTCGGAACCAGGAGCGTACTCCGCTCTCGCCTGACCAGCAGAAAGAGTTCCTCAAGCCATGCCGGGTGATCGGGACGGGATACAAGATAGAACTGGTGGACGAATTCCGGATGATACGAGGTGTCAGCCCCCACCACGAGCCACCCGTGCCGCTTGAACGGAGTCACCACGGCCTTCCCAGGCGCCTCACCGACCCCGGTCACCAGGACCCTCTTAATCAATCGCTTGATCACTCGGCGGCATACCCCACATGAGATTTACTTCAAGTGCCGTGCCTGCGGGGGCCGCATCTACACGGCCGTACCCGTCACTCTGCCAACAATCCGTCCGATCCGGTTCTCCGGCTGCTGGTTTTTTGTCGGCCTTGATTTGCGTCGCGATCCCTGCGTACAATTCATGATTACGAATGGCCGTGAACGGACATGAACCCGATCGAACTCAATGATCCCCAGGAAATCGAAGCACTCCTCGGGAAAATCTCGTTAACCGGCCAAGGCTTTTGCACGGACTGCCTCTTGGCCGACGTATTCGACGCGGGGTTGACCTATCCCGATTTTCTCAAAGCCCACGGCAGCGATCCCGAAGCGCGATATGGAGACCAGAGCCCGGCCTGGGCGAACTACCACGTCCGCCAAGGAAAGAAAGTGTTTATCGTCTATGGCGGCAACGGGACGCCACGCCGAACCCACACAACCGACACGCCCTGACCATCGACGCAGACCGCCATGCTCTTTGATAAGGACAATCAATGGCGATTTACCACCATCGCCAAAAGACGGCTCGAAACGACCGAGTTCGAGGGCGAAGACGCGCTCATCGCTCAGGCGATGGATCTCCACCCGGAATTGGATCCCATCTGGGAACTGGGCGAATTGTCAGCGACCCCACAGGAGGTCAACGGAACGGTCGTCAACCCGTTCATCCATACCGCGCTTCACGTGTTGATCGAAAAACAACTCGAAGAAAAATCTCCCCCTGAGGTCGCCCACACGCTTCGAGCGCTGACTGAACACGGCGTCGACCGGCACGAAGCCGTCCATTCCATCGCCTCCATATACGCCGAACTGTACTTCACGAGTTTCAGGCGTGGCAATAGTTTCGAAGAAACGTCCTACGTGGAGTTGCTCAAGCAACTCGGCGCCTCACAGACCTAACCGTCGGCCACTCTACTCGGTTTGGCCCGGCTTGAGCGGCTCGTGACATCGCTCGCAGTGATCGTTCGAGTGCGGGTTGTCGTATCGGCATTCCGGGCAGATCAGTCGTCTGGCGTCCCAGACATCGGAAGGAAATTCGTACAGGCAGCGCTCACAAAAGCTTGAGCGCGTTTCATTGTCGCGGCCGCATTGCGGACAGGTCACTATCATGTTGATCGGCTCCACAACGCGAAGGGGCCGATCCCCTCACGGAGATCGGCCCCTCGGGACACGCGGCGTCTAAAACTTATGAAACCCTAACTTCGAGATTTCAAACCCCTCCCCGACCTCGGTGATGGGAACCATTTTGATCGCATGGTGCTTGGCGAGCGTATCGCAAATGCCCACGCAAATCTCACACCCCTTGCAGCGATCCACCGCCACGTAGGCCGTGTTCCTCTTCACATCGTAGTTGATGGTGTTCGATTCAGGACAGAACTGCGTACACAACCGACAACTGGTCGATGAACAAATCTCAACGTCGATTTGCGCCACTGCGTACATGAATCACCCCTATCTCAAAGTTATGTCGTGCTAACGACCGGCCGCCGCCAGCGCAGCCGTCTCGGCCACCGAGAGATCGTTCCACTTGTGTTCCACCGCGTACTTGTGCGCGGCCGTGATCACGTCCATGTTCTTCTGAATCAACTCGACTTTCTTACCAAATTTCTTCTCGATCACGTTATCCAACGAGGCCGTGCCACCCGACACCACGAACCCCTTCCCGAGGAATCGTTCTTTGACCGACTGCTCGAGGGAGACGAGGTCCGGCAGGCCGATGATGCCGGCGACCGCTCCGACCATCCCCATGTTCGTGGCCAATTCGGTGCCGCCGATTTCGGCGGCCAGCTTGCTGGCCGGAATATAAAAAATCTTGGCTTTCTTTTCCCGAAGCTCTCTGGCCTGATCGGGCTCGAGTTCAAGGGGTTTTTCGGAGTTGATGAGCACGACGCCTTCGTCTTTCAGCCCCGAATAAAACGGCATCGTGTACGATTTCCCGTGCGTGATCACCTGGGTGTGGAAAATCATAATCACGTTGGGGTAGATGATCTCGCCGATCTCGAAGATCCGTCCCTCGGCGACGCGCACGTAGCTCTCAACCGGCGCCATGCGTTTCTCGGACCCGAAGAAGGGAACCAGCGTGCTTTCGCCGCCCGCAATGATCACCCCGTTGCTCATCACGTGGGACGCCGTCACCACGCCTTGACCGCCGATTCCGGCCATCCGGATGTTATACCGCTTCATGACGCCTGCTCCTCCCGTCCGTTGTGCCGCCGTCCGATCACGCCTTGGACGTCGCGACGGCTTTTGCCTTGGTCTTCTTGTCCTGCTCGATCCGCTCCAGGTAGGCCTTGGCTTCGTCGGAGATGATCTCCATGAACCCGTAACGGTCCTTCTCCACCGCGCGGGCATCGTCCATCACCTTGGGGGTCGGGATCGCGTACTCGATATTGCACGAGGTATACGCCTGGACGTAGGTCGGTCCCACCTCACGCGCGATCAGCACCGCTTTTCGAATGACGTTTGCGATCCGGGTGGGGTTGGTCGGCGCCAGGCGGGCGATATACGCCACACCCGCGGTCTTCGCCAGACCGATCATGTCCATCTTCTCGAACTTCTTGCCGAAGGGCGCCATCTTGAGCACCATGCCCTTGTTGGTCATGCCGCTCTCCTGCCCACCGGTGTTCCCATACACCTCGTTGTCCAACATCACGGTGGTGAACTTCTCTTTCCGGAACCAGGAGTGCATCACGCAGCTAAAGCCGATGTCCGAAAGGCCGCCGTCGCCCGCCATCACCACCACGTCCTTGGTCTGGTTCGGGAAACGGATCTCCAGGCCCCGCTTGAGCCCGGAGGCCACCCCATTGGTGTCGCCGTAGTTACCATAGATGAAGGGAATCGACGCCTGAGAAAGGGCCAACCGTCCGCAACCCGCGGTCCCCAAAATCACGGTGTGCTCGGGAGCGGGAAGACCGATCAAGGCCACCCGGATGAACAGCGTCATCGCGCACCCGGCGCACATCGGGTGCTCCTCGAGCACCTCTTTAAACGTTCCCAACTCGCTGACCTTGACGTCGCGACCGTAGGGGCCACGCTCGACCAGGTCGACGTATTCCTTCGGCATATACGACTCAAAGCCGGGTGCAATCCGTAGTGTCTCAAGTGACATGGTCTCTCCTTTTGGATCGAACGAATCTAGATCGTGAGCGGCTTCGTCGTCATCCGGCCTTCGTTGGGCGTCTTGTACAAATACTCGAGAATCAGTTCCGTCGGCATCGACATCCCGCCGAACACCCGCGGACCAGGAACGATCTCAGCCTGAGTTTGACCGAACAGCGCCGACCGGACTTCCTTCGCCATCCATCCGACACAGTTGAACTCGGGCACGATGATCCGCTTCGCGTGGCGACACGCCTCGATCAATTCCTGCGTGGGGAACGGCCGCAGCGATCGGATCTTGACGAGGCCGATCGTGTCCCCCCTCTCCCCGGCCTGCCGGACCGCTTCGCGGGACTGGGACACGGCGCTGCCGGATGCCACGATCATCGTCTCGGCCCCTGGATTCACCACCTCGATCAGCCCGCCCATGTATTTCTTGATCCAGGGACGCGCGCGATCCTGCGCCGCCCAGATCTCCTGCTGCCAGGAGGCGTGCATTTGGTAGCTGATGAAATTGCTCTTCTGGATCGGCGCATCGCGGGACAGGCGGGCGGGGGGATTCTCGTTATCCATCATCGGCACCGCTTCGTGGTAGCACTCGCGCGGCGGCAGCTTGATGTCCTCAGGGGGCAGTTCGACCCAGCCGCGGGCGTGCGTCACGAAAAAGCCGTCGACCGCGACCGCCACGGGAAGAGTCACCTCGCATTTCTCGGAGATCATGTAGGCCTTGAGCGGGAAATCGTAGAAGTCCTGCTGATTCTCCGCGTGGAACACGATCACCCCGGAGTTGAGCAGATACGACAGCTCGACGTTGTCCGGCTGAATCGCGAGCGGAGCGTTGATCACGCGGCACATCACCAGAAGGAGCAGCGGCATCCGGCCACCCGGCCACGAGGTGATGACCTCCATCCCGCGCATGAGACCGGGACCCGCCGTGGCGGTCAACGCGCGAACCCCGGCTCGGGACGCCCCGGCGACGGCGGACATGACGCCATACTCTTCTTCACCGCGGTAATAATCCTTGAGATAGCCCTCGGCATAGAGATACCCCACCTGCTGCATCGTCTCGCTCTGAGGCGTGATCGGATACGAGATCGCGATATCCACGTTCGCGCGCCGAATCGCTTCCTTGGCGGCCTCGCTGCCGGTGATGAACGTCTTCGTGCGCGGCGCTTCGAAGAACAGGTACTCCGGCGTCACGACACGCTGCTTAGCGGCCTTGTTTTCCTTCTCCTTGGCCTTTGGCGCCTCGGTCGTGGTAATGACATCGCCTTGGGGATTCGTCTTAACCTCTGTGTCCAGCCCTTCAGCCATACGCTACTCCTCGTTTTCGTCCAGACCTGCCACCAACTCGTGGGCGAACTGGGGGGCCGCAGCCGCAATCGCTTCGCGTTGTTTCTTCTTTTGTTCTCGTTCGGCCGCCAACTCGCGCTTCCCGTCAGCCGTCAGCGCCCACGGGGTGAGGCCCTCCTTCTTGACCTGCCGGAGCGCCTCCACCATCTTATGCAGCTTCTCGGTGCCGCAGCGCGGGACCGAGGCCATCGCGTCTTCGTGCCCCGCCTCGGCGCACAGCGCGATGGTGTAGCAGTTCGTGCCAGCGCGCACCATCTTCAGCGTCACGTTCGCGAAGTGGCAGTGGACGCCCACGAAGATGCACGCTTCAATCTTGTTATGCCAGATGGTGAGGTTGGGGTGGCACGGATTGATTACGGCCTCGGGATCGATCTTCGGATAGATTGGACGGTAATCCGGCATCGGGATAATCTTGACGCCGGGGATTTCGGCGGCGATCTCTAACACCACACTCGCCTTCTCTTGCGTATGTTTGTTCCAGCCCCACACAACCAGCGGGCCGGGGAAGAGCGTGGGGTTACGATGGGTCAGCATCGCCCTCGCGGCGGCCTTGAAGGCCTTGTCTTCGGAGACGAGCACCCCCTCCACCAACCCCTCTCCGTCTTGAGGCAGCACCACTCCCATCGCACACGCCGAGGGCGGCAGCAATCCCTCGGGGCCGGGGATAACCTGATATCGCGGAGTACCGGTCGCAGTCGCCATGCTCAACAAACTCCCTTTCTCATCAGATGAATCCGCCCCAAGATCAACGGGGCGGCACCAGACAATGCCGTACGCGCTACCATATCGAATTCTACCCCGCGCGTCAATTATGCAGAAGACCTACCGCATAGCTAGGGCTTTCGACGCATCCCCGCCCGACCGGGCGCCGAGCCGACGTACTATAGCGGGTTTTTCTGAGGAATGTCAACGGGAACGCGCCGAGCAGCCCTCCCTCTCGGGCAGACGCTGATCACCCATCCCGTCATCGTTATCAGGCCATCCCCGCTCGAAGGGGCGTCACCGCAGCACTTGCCCAGCCGTGGTGTCCGGCGAGAGAGCGCGGAGCATCGGATCGTCGGCTGAGCATCGATCATGAACGAGCGCTCATACGGACGCGAAGATGAGCTTGAATCCGGCGATGATCAGAACCACCGCCAGTAACCGTTTAATGGTGGTGTGCGGAAACCGCCGGCTGCCCAGATACGAACCGGCAGTGCCACCGACCATGACCGCAACCGCGAGGGGAACCGCGAATCCAGGAAAGCTCTTCGTGGCGCTGAGATTGCCGATGAGCCCTGAGACGGAATTGACCAAGATGAACAGGGCGGAAATGGCCGAAGCGGTTTTGGTGCGCGCCCAGCGCATGAAGATGACGAGCGGCGTGAGGAAGATCCCTCCGCCAGTACCCGTGAGGCCCGAGAGCAAGCCAAGGCCGGCCCCCACACCAAAAGAAACCGGCTTGGACGGAGGGTGCGGCTCCAGCTCGGTGGGCGGCCGAATGAGAAAGCGCGCGGCGGAAAACAGCAACACGATGCCGACCAGGATCTTGAACACGTGAGTGGACAGATTGAGATAGCCGCCCAGAAACGCAAACGGCATGGAGAGCAGCGCAAACGGCCAGAACAGCCGCCACGAGAAGTGGCCCGCCCGCCAAAACTGCCAAGAACCGATGCTTGCGACCAAAATATTGAGAGCCAGCGCCGTCGGCCTGATCTCCGCCGGCGCCATGCTGAACAGCGTCATGACGGCGATGTATCCCGATGCACCCGCGTGTCCCACCGAGGAGTAGAGAAAGGCGATCACGAACACGGCCAGGGCTAACAACGCAAGAAGTTCTGGGGACATTCTGTGATTGAATCCTTGCTAAGGACTATGGGGCGAGCTACGCTGCACCCTGAAATAGTCCATCATGGCTTCACGGAAACGCAACTGATAAATAGTCCGCTGGCCCCAATTGTTGCTCTTGTTAGACAGCAGGCTGATCCGGCCAACCTGCTGTCAGCCGATATAGGTCGGCGAGCGGGACGCCGTCACGCCACTCGAGGCGATCGCCTGCGACTGAAGCCTGACGAAGCGGGAGCGTACAGGACTTGAGAGGTAACGTGGCCCAAGGGTTGTGATACAGCTCAAAACGAGCGGAGGGAACGTTCCACGGGAAAAGATTTGCAACGATTACGCCACTAACGCGAGTGTTCCATGGTCCTCCCGGTCCTTTGAAAATGCCATCCGGTTTCCGGCTTGGGACGGGCTTGGGTTGGTTCGTGGTTGCCGTGAATTGGAACGTGCCAAATAGAGCGTTAAGAATATCCTCCTGTTCGGCACCCCATTTGGCAATGTAGTTGGCGCATATCACATAGGGACGATCAGGCACCCCGTAGCGAGTGGCTTTGTCGTTGATGCTTTCGCGTAAAGCGCTGTCCCCGCCTCCCCAATGAGTCTCGGTCGGGTGAATTCCGATTGGACGGATACCTAGCCTTCCACGGGTTTCCGGTGAAAGCGGGATAAGCGCGATTCTGGCATGAATTGCGTGATCCTGAAATTGTAGGATTGGTCCTTCGTTGAAGACGTTTCCGACCACTGCCTTCTCGACTTCGTCTGGGTCGTACTTTGGCAGTTCGCGCTCTAGAAACACCTTGAGCTTTCTAGCGGTAGGCGAGCTTCCTGGGGTAAAGGTAAAGTCCTGGAGATCTAGGAAGAAGTTGGGAGAATTCACGGAGTTGATCGCATCTAGCAACCGATTCTTAACTCGTTGTCTCGCTACATCCTGATCAGATTGGTCTCGAACGACGGTGGCCTCGAGGTAGAACTCGCACTCTCCGTTTTGCACCAAGAAATCTGGCTTTCGCATGGAGTTGGGGACGGTAGGATGTGGGGTAAGCGTGAACGAGTTGGTGTGAAAGTATGAATGCAAGAAGAGCTCTAAAAAGCCTGCGTCGAAATCGTTCTGCAGGCGATCCTTTAAGGCAGCACGTTCTACAAGGGGATAGCCTTCAAACCATTTCTCAAGTATATGTCTAATTTCGACAACGTTGGTTCTGGCGCTACGGTCCAAAAAGGCGAAGGTATCCTCCGCATATTGGCCTGGAGCATGATCGTCGCGGTGCCGGTCACTGAAGAGCGTGGAAGTCATGTCCTGCCTGCTGCCCAATGAGGCGTGAGTTAAACGGCGGCCCGCAGCGCCCCCGAACATAGTATTATTCGATCTCTCGTTCCCTTGTGCGCTCCAGCAGCACCACCTCGCGGCGCCTAGTAACTTTCTCGCTCTGACGGGAACTGGCCGTCCATCACCTCATCTTTGTACTGGGTGACGGCGGTCGAGATGATTTCGCGCAGGTTGACGTACCGTTTGATGAACTTGGGGCTGAATTCGTCGAAGAGGCCGAGCAGGTCGTGTAGCACGATCACCTGCCCGTCGCACGCGGCGCCGGCCCCGATCCCGATGGTGGGGATGGATACGGCGCGGGTGATGTCGCGCGCCACGGTCATGGGCACGCCCTCGATCAGAAGCGCGAAGGCGCCGGCGTCCTCCGCGCGCTTCGCGCTGTCCAGCAGGCGCTGCGCGCCGCCGGGGTCGCGGCCCTGGACTTTGTACCCGCCCATCTTGTGGACCGACTGCGGGGCGAGGCCCAGGTGCGCCATCACCGGAATATCCGCGGCCGCGATCGCGGCCACCCGCGCGAGCATCGACGGCGGGCTCTCCAGCTTGACCGCGGCCGCGCCGCCCTCCTGTAAAAATCGGCCGGCGTTACGGACGGCTTCGTCGTCCGAGACCTGGAACGACATGAATGGCATGTCGCCGATCACCAGGGCGTGCTTGACCGCCCGCGAGACCATCTCGGTGTGGTAGATCATCTGGTCCATCGTCACGGGCAGCGTCGTGCCGTGTCCCTGCACCACGATACCGAGCGAATCCCCGACGAGGATGATGTCGATGCCGGCGTCGTCCACGATGCGCGCGAAGGGATAGTCGTACGCGGTCAGCATGGTGATTCGCCGGCCGTCGGCCTTCCGGCGCTGGAGATCGGGAATCGTGATGCGCGCGGCCTTGGTCATCCCAGCCCGGCGCGGTCCAGAATTTCGGGGATGGCCTGGTCGGCTCCCACGGCCATGATGTGGACGCCGTGGCAGGCCTCGCGGACCTGTTTGATGATCCGCACCGCAATGTCGATGCCCACGCCCAGCGCCTGCTCCTTGCTCGCCGACGCCAACTCCTCGATGAAGTGCTGGGGCACCGAGATGCCGGGGATGTTCTTGTTCATGTACTCGGCCATTTTGGCGGACTTGAGAACTACGATCCCGGCCAGGACCCTCGCACCGAGGGGACGGGCCTTTTCCATGAACGCGGTAAACCGATCGGGGTTATAGACCGCTTGGGTCTGGAAGAACTTGGCTCCGGCCTTGAGTTTCTTGTCCAGGCCGGCCAACTGCGGCTCGGGCGGCTGCATCTCGGGACTCACCGCCCCCGCCGGGAAAAAATCCGTGGAGCCCGACAACGTATGCCCCCCAAGATCCTTGCCTCCGTTGAGCGATCCGACCAGCGCGAGCAATTGCGCCGCGTCGAGGTCGAACACCGGCTTGGCGTCTTTGTGATCGCCCACCGTGGGGTCGTCGCCGCGCAGACACAGCACGTTGCGGATCCCCAGCGCGTGCGCGCCCAGCAAATCCGATTGGAGCGCCAGCCGGTTCCGATCGCGCGTCGTGATCTGGAACACCGGGTCGTGCCCCTGCTCGAACAGCAGACGGCACATGGCCAGCGACGACATCCGCATCACCGCGGCCTGATTGTCCGTGACGTTGATGCCGTGGATCCGCCCCAGCAGGGCTTTGGTGCGCGACAGCACGGCGGTGACGTCGGTCCCCTTCGGCGGCTCGCACTCCACCGTGACCGCGAATTCTCCTGCTTCAATCACCTCGCGTAATCGGCGCATCCTTGACCTCGTTTCGTGGTAAGAGGGACGGGGCTCAGACCGGCCCCTATGAGTTCGGCGTTGCGGCCAGCATCGTGTTCCGCATCAGCATGGCGATCGTCATCGGACCCACACCGCCCGGAACCGGCGTGATCCACGAGGCTTTGGCCGCGACCGCGTCGAAATCCACGTCGCCCACGAGTTTGCCGTCCGCGTCTCGGTTGATCCCCACGTCGATGACCACGGCGCCGTCCTTCACCATCTCGCTCCGGACGAACCGCGCCTTTCCCATCGCGGCCACCAGGATGTCCGCGCGCCGGCACACCGCGGGCAGGTCCTGGGTTTTGGAATGACAGATCGTCACCGTCGCGTGGCGGTGCATCAGGAGCAGGGCCGCCGGCTTTCCCACCAGGTTGCTGCGCCCCAGGACAACCGCTGTTTTGCCTTCGATCGTCAGCTTGTAGTAGTCCAGCATGGCCATCACGCCGGCGGGGGTGCATGGAACGAACCGGGGCTCCCCCATCATCAGTTTGCCCATATTGAAGGGGTGAAGCCCGTCGATGTCTTTGTCGGGCGAGATCGCATAGAGGATCGGCTCGCTGCGCAACGGTTTGGGAAGGGGGAGTTGGACCAGAATCCCATGAATCGCCGCGTCGTGGTTGAGCCGCTGGATCAACGCGAGGAGGTCTTCCTGCGACGTCGTCGCGGGCAATTCGTGACCCACGGTGTGCATGCCCAGATCTTCGCATGTTCGCTGCTTATTCCTCACGTACACGTGCGAGGCCGGGTCGTCGCCCACCAGGACGGTGGCGAGCCCCGGGCGGATGCCGCGAGCTTTTAACGCGTGGACCCGAGTCCGAACGTCTTCCTTGACGGCCTTGGCCACGACTTTCCCGTCGATCACTTGTGCCGGCACCCCGACTCCTTATACGCTCTTGATGATCACCCGGACGCCGCCGGCGCGGACCGGGGCGCCGCATGAGACCGGATAACGCGCTGGTCGGTCACGATCACCGACATCCGGACATCGTGATCCTGCGGCCAAACCGCCGGAACGATTTGACACTCGTACCCCAGCGCGATGATCGGCGCGCCCCGGCGCGCTTCCGCGAGGAGTCGATCGTAATACCCAGCCCCCCATCCCAGCCGGTTCCCCTGGTCGTCGAACGCCACCCCCGGAACGACCAGCGCATCGACGTCCTCCACGGCGACGATCGTTCGGTCGTGCGCCCCGGGCTCCAGAATGCCGAACGGGCCCGGCACCAGGGTCTCGGCGCCTTCATACTCGGCGAGCACGAGGCGACGGGCATCGACGAGGGTCACCGGAACCACCACCCGAAGGCGTCGCCGTTTCGCTTCCGCCACCAACTCGCCCGTCTGCACCTCGCTGCCCACCGACAGCGAAAAGTGGATCGTGCGCGCGGAGGCGAGCTCGGGCAACCTCCAGAATCGGTCCGCAATCGCGCGACTCAACCGCCGGCGGTCTTCAGGCGACACGCGGTCGCGCCGGGCCAACACCGTCCGACGCAGCGCTTCCCGCTCTTCTGCGGCGCCCACAGCCGGGCAGCATACAAGGCAGCGTAAAACGAGTCAAGCACACGAGGAGCCCGTCCAGGAACCTGGGCGCGCCAGGGGCGCGAATGTTAATCGGCCCGGAGGGACCTTACAGGTGGCGAAGCAATGGCCATCTGCTGCGTTGCCGCTGCGCTTCCGGTCCTCACGTACGACCGCAATCCCCCGGGAATGCCTCGTACCTCAAGGAAACTTCCAGTACGCTCCGGTCCGGTTCTCACGGCGCCTTGCATCTGACCATTCCTGAACGGGCTCCAACACCCAAGTACTCGAGACCCCCTTCTAGCCGCGTTCGTCGTCTGCCTTACCGGTTGCTCCACGCCACTTCTCCAGGCGCCGGCGGATATCGAGTTCGGCGCCCTCTTCGGTGGGATCGTAGTAGCGTTGGCCCACGAGCCGATCGGGCAGGTATTGTTGCGCCACGATGTGGCCCGGGAAATTATGCGGATAGCGGTAACCCTCCGCGTAGCCCTCGGCCTTCATGAGTCTGGTCGGCGCGTTGCGCAGGTGCAGCGGGACGGGCAGCGTGCCGGTCTCCTGGATCTCGGCGGCGGCCGTGCGATACGCGAGGTAGCTGGCGTTGCTCTTCGGCGCGGACGCGAGATAGGTCGCGGCGTGGCTGAGCGGGATCCAACCCTCCGGCATGCCGATCGCGTGGAAGGCCTGGAACGCGGCCACCGCCACCAGCAACCCCTCCGGGTCGGCGTTGCCCACGTCTTCCGACGCGAAGATCACCATCCGCCGCGCCACGAACAGCGGATCTTCGCCAGCTTCCAGCAACCGGGCGAGCCAATAGACGGCTGCGTCGGGATCGCTCCCGCGAAGGCTCTTGATGAACGCCGAGATCACGTTGTAGTGCTCTTCCCGCCCCTTGTCGAAGAGCACGACGCGGTGCTGCGCGGCCTCTCGCACTTCGCGGGCGGTCAGAACGCAGCCGTCGCGCCCCTGCGGACACAGCGCCACGGATTGTTCCAAGAGATTCAGCGCGCGGCGGGCGTCGCCCTCCGCCCACTCGGCGATTTCTTCAAGCAACGTCGACTCGCACTCGATCTGCTGATCGCCCAATCCCCGCTCGCGGTCGCTCAGCGCCCGGCGTAACAGTGACACCACCTGTTCCACGCGCAGGGGTTTGAGGGTCAGGACCTTGCTGCGCGAAAGCAGGGGACCGGTCACCTCGTAGCTCGGGTTCTCTGTGGTCGCGCCCATGAGGATGATCGTGCCATCTTCGACGTGGGGGAGGAAGGCGTCTTGTTGGCTACGATTGAACCGGTGAATTTCGTCGACGAAAAGGATCGTTCGTTCCCCGCGCTCCCGTCGCACGCGCGCCTCCGCGACCATCTCGCGAACTTCTTTGACCCCTGACAACACGGCGGAGAAGAAGACGAAGCGGCAGCGCGAGGCCCGCGCGATCAGGTGCCCCAGGGTGGTCTTGCCCGATCCCGGCGGGCCCCAGAAAATCAACGAAGGGGGGCACTCGCTCTTGAACACCGCCGAGAGAAACTTCCCCTCACCCACCAGGTGCTCCTGGCCCTCGAACTCTTCCAATATCTGGGGCCGCATCCGTTCCGCAAGCGGCGGTCGCGGCGGGGGCGTCGCGGACTCTGGGGCGAATAAATCCATGTCGCCGGCACTCTATCACATCTCCCGATTCCCAGACTACGGTGCGTGCTATAATCGCCCCTGTTGTCCATCGCGGGCGGAGAGGGAGGCGCGCACTCATGGGACGGTTTCGATACCATATTTTTATGTGTATCAACGAGCGGTCGGCCGACGATCCTCGCGGGAGTTGCACCGCGAAGGGCTCGGCTCGGCTGCAGGAGCTGTTCAAATCGGAGGTGAAGCGTCGGGGCCTCGATGGACAGGTTCGCGCCAACAAGGCCGGGTGTCTCGACGCGTGCGAGCACGGTCCGACCGTCGTGATCTACCCGGACGCCGTCTGGTATCAGGTGAAGAACGACGCGGACGTGCTGGAGGTGATGGATCGGCACATCGGACGGGGAGAGATCGTCACACGGCTGATGATCCCCTTCGCGCCACCGACCAATCTTTCGAACTAGGAGCCTGTCCTGGTATTCAGATGTTGGAGCCTGTTCAGGAATGCGCCAGGTGCAAGGCGCTGCAAGGGAACCCCCGGAGCGTACTGGGTCGTACGTGAGGAGGGATTCCCGCAGCAGCAACGCCGCAGATGGCCATTCATGGACAGGCTCCTAGATCGGGCGTGCGCGTCGCCCTGGCGTTGACTGCGTTTTACTTCGCCTCGTTCGCGGCGCTGGGCGTCTTTCTTCCCTACTTCAATCTCTACCTCCTCCACCTCGGGCTCGCGCCGTGGCAAATCGGCGTGATCGCGGCGGTCCCGCCCCTGCTGAAGATCGTCGTGCCCACGTTCGTCGGCCTCACCGCCGACCGCACCGGGCACCGCCGCGGGCTGATCATCGGGACCTGCGCGGCGACCACCGCGGCGTTCGCGCTCCTCCTAAGCGTGACTCACTTCGTCGCGATCCTGGCGGTGATGATCGTCTTCGCGTTCGTGTGGGCTCCCGTGCTTCCATTGGTCGAAGCCACCACGCTCGAGACGGTGGAGCGCCTCGGGCGGTTCGACTACGGGCGCATCCGGCTCTGGGGGTCAGTGGGATTCATTACCGCGACGGCGGTGATGGGGGTCCTGCTCGACTACGCGTCGGATCGGGTCATCCTGTACGGTGTGCTGGCCGCGTTCGCGGCGACGACCGTCGCCGCGTTCGGCATGCCGGCCGCGGCGGCCGTGCGGGAACCGGAGCCGATGCCCCTTGGATCGCTGCTCGGGCAGCGTCCGTTCCTCCTGTTTTACGGTGCGTGCCTGTTGATGCAATTCGGACACGGAACGTACTACGGGTTCTTTTCGATCGCACTCGAAACCCGCGGGTTCTCATCCTCTGCCATCGGCGCGCTGTGGACGACCGCGGTCGCGGCCGAGGTGGTCTTCATGTTCTGGTCCGGCCGCGTGCTGACGCGGATCGGGGCGCCGTCGCTCTTCGTCGTGTCCTTCGCGGCCGCCGTCATGCGGTGGATGCTGATGACCCTGCCGCTGGGCGTGGGCGGCCTGGCCGCGGCCCAGTGCCTGCACGCCCTCAGCTTCGGGGCGTTCCACATCGCCGCGGTGACCGTCATCCATCAATCCGTGCCTCGTTCGCTCCGCGCCACCGGTCAGACGGTGTACAGCAGCCTCGCCTACGGCGTCGGATCGGCCCTCGGTCTCGTCCTGAACGGCTGGCTGTACGCGGATTGGGGACCACGGGTTTTGTTCGGGCTGAGCGCCGCGGCTTCCGCGGCCGGGCTGATCTTGGCGGTTCGCTTTCTCCTCGCCTCGTCAAAAAAATCCCCAGTTGCCCTCCAACGGGAATAATCCGCGTGCGTGATCGGTTTAGTTGTTTGTCATTTTCCTTGACAGGGGGTTCCGCACCTTGCTACAAGTAAGTCCATCCTTGGGGATGGACCATGACGGACCGGCCCGGGATTGCTGGAATCATCCTGGTTGTGGCAAGCGTGGTTCTGCTCGATGTTCCCCTCTCCGCGGCGGATGACGGCCCCGACCCGTCGTTCAAGCGTCCTCCGCAGATCACTGTCGCGTCCCAACCCCTTCCCAACCCGTCCGTCTCCCCATTGGACCAGGGCGAAGCCGCACGGCGATTCCAGGACGGTTTGCGTCACGCGCTCGACCACGATCTGGCCCAAGCCGTCGGAGCCTTCCGCACCGCCATCGCCTTGAACCCGACCAATCCCTTCTTTCACTACAACCTCGGCGTGGTTTACGGGATGCAGCACCGCCTGGACTCGGCCATGGCTGAGATGCGGACCACGGTGTCGCTCAAGCCCGACTTCACGCCCGCCCACTTTCGTCTGGGATTTTTATTGGAGCTGACCGACCGGTACGACGAGGCGATGCAGGAATATACGTTGGTGATGGCTGGCGCGGACTCCGGTTGGGAACACGCCGCGGCCCGCCAGCGTTTCGATCACGTCCGCGAGGTGTTGCGCGCCAAGCAAGACGTCCTGTCTCCGCAACCTCCCGACCCGTAGCCGGCTGCTGAAAAAGTCCATCTGCTGCGTTGCCGCTGCTGCTTCCGGTGCTCACGTACCACCCAGTACGCTCCGCTCCGGTTCTCGCGGCGCCTTGCATCTGGAGCTTTTTGAGTAGCCGGCAGGTCTCCTCCTGCCAAGCGCTGGGTAGGCAGCCGGTGGTAGAGGCTGGTCCGAAGGTTAAACCGGTTGTGGATCGGGGGTGGGAGTGGTGTTCGGCTCCGGTCGGGCGAGCCTACAGTTGCGGCGGGTCTGCCGCAACGCGCTCAAGCTCCACCACGCGGCCATCGGGCGACCGATCACCGGTTCGAGAACCGCCGCAGCGAAGAGACCGCCCACCTCCTGCCAGGACGGATCATCCGTCAAGATCGAATCCACGAGGAGAATCGCCGCGCAAGAACACGCGGTCCGGACCGCAAGGAGGTACATCCAAACCAGGAGCAGTGTCGAGAAGTCGACCAGGCCCCATCGAAACGCCGCGGTGACTCCCACCGCAACCCCCACGTCGATCAAGGGGGCGATGATCCTCCACCCGACGAGGAACGCGTTCCCCGTCGGTAGGTGATCCACCACGCACCCCAACGCGCCGACGCACCGATCGTGATAATTGCGGACGAGGCCGGTGAGCGACTCGGGTCCCGGAGTCCCGGCCACGGGCTTCGGAAGAAAGACCATGCGGCGGGGAAGGCGCTGATCGGTCAGCGCGCGCCGCATACGGAACAGGAGGTCGGCGTATTCGGCGCCGTGACGATCGAGGAACCCTCCGACGCGGAGCACCGCCTTTTTCTGGACCAGGAGACATCCGCTCGGCGGCAAGGCGAGACCCAGGATCGGTCCAAGCCCGGCCGCGATCAAGGCCGTGCGGGCGCCTTCGATCACGGACCAGAGGACCGGAACGGGGCGCCACCACCCGGTGCCCGTCACGCGCGCGTTCAAGGTCCGCTCGATCCCGGAGACGGCGACGATGCGCTCCGGGTCCTCCGCCACCGAGGCCATGAGCTGGTTCAACGCGCCGCGATCGAGGCGGCTGCCGGCCCCGAGCAGGCACACGAAGGGGCTGCGCGCCGCATTGAGGCCCGCGTTGTAAGCGTCCGCCACCGTCGTCCGCTGCTTCTCCAGGACGACCAAATTCGGCGCCGTCGCGGCGTGGTAGCACGCGGTCACTCGCGCGGTCGCGATGACGGGACGGTAGATGAGATCGATCGGAGCCGCGTGAAGCCACGTCATGGCGCGAGCGAGGTGGGCGCCGATCGGGCCGTCGGACACGACGATCAATTCGAAGGCGGGATAATCGAGCGACGCGAGCGCCTCGATCCGTTCCGCAACCGTCGGGTCGTCGCTCCGCTCCACCATCACCACCGACACGGGGAGCTTCGCGGACGCCTCGCCGCGCCCTGAGCGGGACGGCACGTCGCGATACCGCCGGTGGTGGATCACCGACCACGCGCCCGTCAGCGCGAGCAGCAGGTAGACCACGGCGGCGACGCTCACGTAGGCGACCGCGGCCTGGACCGCCCAGAGCAGCACCTGACGGATCACGCCGCCCGTCCTCCCACCGCATCCAGTGGCTGGCGAGGGGAACCGGTCGTCAGCGCCCGACCCGCGGCCTCGCGAACCCCTGCGTCCCGATCGCCGGTCATGACGTCGTGGAGCGCCGCGATCACGCGCGGGGACTGCTCACGTCCGAGGATGTCGACCAGACGGCGTCGGACCGTCGCCTTGGGGTGACCACGCAGGGCATCCAGCAGGATCCTCGTGGCGCCGTGTCGCGCCGCCTCGCGTAACAAGCGCCTCGCGGCAAATCCCGCCTCCGTCTGGGCTTCGTCGAGCAGATTGATTTGGCCCTGAATGAACGTGGTCCGCTGAAGTTCCTCGACGATCTGTTCCTTGGCATACCGATCGCGGCTGGTCAACAGACACTCGGTCAGCGCGGGAACCGCCTGAGCTCCGAGCCGGCGGAGGGCCTCGGCCGACGCCGCTCTCACTTGCCACGACTCGTCGGTCAGCGCAACGACGAGCGGGCGGAGGGCACTGGGAAAGCCCAACCGTCCCAGGGCGCGGGCGGCGTGCAACCGCACGAACCACGCGGCGTCCGAGAGTGCGTCGGCCAACGGGACCACCGCGCCGACGTCACCGATCTTGCCGAGCGCATGGGCCGCGCGCGCGCGTACCTCGGCGTCGGCGTCGCACAACGCCACGAACAGCGCGGCGCGGACGGAGGGGTGCCCGTCCGGCGCCCACGACAGGATGCTCGCCACCGCCTCGCGCACGGCGATCGGCCCCTCGTACAATCGCGGCAGCAGGGGCAAAGTCACCGCGGCTCCCTGCGCGATCAACGCCGTGGTGACGATCTCGATGGGCACATGACGACGCGACGAGGCCTCGTCCCCACCCCCCGCCATGTCCAACGCCTCCAAGAGCACCGGTGCGACGCGTGGGTCCCGGAGCGATCCCAGCGCGCCGATTGCCGCGCACCGCACGCGAAACGATACATCATCGGACAGGCGAATCAGATCGACAAGGCCCTCGCGGCTTCCGAGCCGCCCCAGCCATCGCGCCGCAAAGGAACGCCGCCACCACCACACGCTCCACGCGGCTCGGCGAAGCCGATCCACGTAACCCGATCGTTCGCAGAGCGCGATGAGTCGCGACCGCGCTTCGGCGTCCGCTCGGTCGATCGCGTCCGCCAGACCATCGAGAAAGACGCCGTCCCTGAGCGCTTGCGACCACTCGGTGACGATGTGCGTCTCCACGGCGCCGTCGGTTTGGACGCGCTCGAAGACCGAGCGGTAGCGCGCGCGCCGCCGGTCTCGAGCTTCGTGCACGCGACGCGACGATCGCCGCGTCGCCATCGCCAGTCCCGCCGCGCCCGCCGCGACGAGCATCGCCGCCAACGCTGACCACCCTACCGCCTGATACCACGCCGCCACCGCACCGTCCCCCAACGCCGCCATCCCGAATGGAGATACGTCGTGCGACCGTCCCGCGCGACATAGTAGAGGATAGCCGTCGAGCCCTGCCTTGACAACCCGCGAGACCCCTCGCTAGAATGAGCCGCTTCGTCGGTTGCCCGCATCTGAGGATCATTTCGCATGATCGAGCACATTCAGCGCTCCTTCCGAGAGAGCGCCAGCGTGAAGGAAGCGTTTCTCGCCCGCTACGGCGACCAGATCGCGGACGTGGCGAAGAAACTCATCACCGGCTTCAAAAAGGGGCATAAAGTGCTCCTCTTCGGCAACGGGGGCAGCGCGACCGATGCGTCGCACCTGGCCGCGGAATTCGTCAATCGATTTCATCGCGACCGCGAGGCGCTCCCGGCGCTGTCGCTGACGTGCGACCAATCGGTGATCACCAGCATCAGCAACGATTACGATTTCCAGGAAGTGTTCGCCCGCCAACTGCGGGCCCTCGGGCAGAAAGGGGACATCGCGATCGCGATCACCACCAGCGGCAATTCCCCCAATGTCCTCCGGGCGGTGGAGGCCGCAAAGTCCCTGGGGATCGTCACGGTCGGGTTCACCGGAAAGGACGGGGGCAAGTTGGCGGGCTTGGTCGATCACGCCTTCATCGTCCCCTCCAACAACACGCCCCGCATCCAGGAAACGCACATCACCCTCGGTCACGTCCTGTGCGAGCTCGTGGAAGACGCACTCTTCCCAGCGAGTCGGTGACGACGTCGGGGCTCGCCGTGACCGCCCCGATCAGCCCGCATTGAAGCCCCCTCGCCGCCCTCCCCGGTTCCCACCCCTCGACTTTTCAAGGGTAAAGACGTACTCCACCCAATCGCGCGCGAGCAAAGTGCGCGTCGAGGATATCGGTCGGCCCCATCGCAGGGGCCAGAGCGTGGCGAGCTTTTTGGATAGTCTGCCCGACATTCTGGCGGCCCGCACGCTCAAGGCCGTCGTCTCCGACATCGTCCGTGCCGCCCGCACCGGGCGCCCGGTCATCGTGGGCATGGGCGCTCATCCGATCAAGGTCGGCTTGAATCCCATTTTGATCGACTTGATGAAACGCGGTGTGATCTCGTGCCTGGCGATGAACGGGGCCGGGATCATCCACGACCTGGAACTGGCGCTGGTAGGCAAGACGTCTGAAGAAGTCGAAGCGGGCATTGACACGGGAAGTTTCGGCATGGCCCGCGACACGGCCGAGCTGCTCAACGGCGCGATCAGCCACGGCGCCAAGCAAGGCGTCGGCCTCGGTCAGGCCGTGGGCGACTTCATCTGCCACGGGGCGTTCCCCCACAAGACGATGAGCCTGTTGGCCACCGGCATCCGCCTGGGCATCCCCGTCACGGTGCACGTCGCGATCGGCACCGACATCATCCACATGCACCCCAGCGCCGACGGCGCCGCGATCGGCGCGACGTCGCTGGAAGATTTCAAACGCCTCACGTCGGTCGTCGCCCACCTCGACGGCGGCGTGTACCTCAACCTGGGCTCCGCCGTCCTCTTGCCCGAAGTGTTCCTGAAGGCTCTCACCATTGCCCGTAACCTCGGTCACCGCGTGGTCGACTTCACCACCGTCAACATGGACTTCCTCCAGCAGTACCGCCCCATCACAAACGTCGTCCGCCGCCCGACGCAAGCCGGCGGGCGCGGATACTTCCTCACCGGCCACCACGAGATCATGTTCCCGCTGCTCGCGGCCGGGGTGATCGAGGCGCTGGGGAGGGGAAAAACCAAGAAGATTTAGGCGGGACTTCCTGTCAGGAACGACTCACGACAGGCAGTCAGTCGGTCTCCTTGAAGTTCCTTCCATCGCCAAATCACGCGGGGCAGCGGATCTCGCGCCTTTTACGTCGGACAATCGCTTGACCGTGGAGGTTCGCCGGGTATCCTTCAGGAGCTCATGCCTCGCCAGACGAATACGCTCCCGTCCCTCGACACTCCCGTCGAACAGGACCTCCGGCAGATCGAACGACGGGAGTGGCAATTATGGACACTCACGCTGACCTTGCTCGTGGTGTTCGTCGGCGTGACGGTGCTCACGTCGTACATCCTGCTCGACAGCGAGTCGGCGCAGTCCGACCTGATCCGGCTCATCGCGTATCGGGGATTACCCGGACTCGTCATCTTGATCGCGCTGTTCTGCGCGTATGTCCTGCACACGCGCGTCACCTTCGGGCGGATGCGCCAGCTCTTTGAAAAACAAGCGATGCGCGACGCGCTGACCGGTCTGTTTAACCGGCAATACTTCAAGGAGCGCGTCGACGAAGAACTCACCCGCGTCACCCGTCGGGGAGGCATGTTCGCGCTGTTGCTGTGCGATCTCGACCATTTCAAAGCCGTGAATGACGATCACGGACACCACACGGGAGACGAGGTCCTCAAGGACGTGAGCAAAGCCGTGCTCGAAGCGACGCGCGGATCGGATCTCGTGTTTCGGTGGGGAGGCGACGAGATCCTGGTCATGCTGTCGGGTATCAGCCGGGAGGGCGTACTGACCGCGGCGGCCCGGATCAGGAACGGGATCCGGCGGGTGAGTGAACGGCACCAGTTCGCCTTGGACGTGAGCATCGGCGCCGCGCTCTATCCCGAACACGGCCAGACCGTCGAGAGTCTGATCCGCTTGGCGGACCGGGCGCTGTACATCGCCAAGAGGGGCGGAGAAAAGGTTCACATCGGCGAGGAAGAATACAACCTCGACGATCAGGCCGTGCGGGTCGTGTTTCAGGCCGTGGTGGATCGAACGTCCCACAAGATCTTGGGCTACGAGGCCCTCAGCCGAGACCCCCAGGGAAAACTCAGCATCGGGGAACTCTTTCAGCGGTATCAGGCGGTGGGGCAACTCACCGAGCTCAAATGCCTGTGTTTTCGCTTACAGCTCAAGGCAGCCGCGTCGGTGGGGTTGAACCGGGTCTTTATCAACGTGAGTTTTGCGGTCCTCGATCAACTCCAATCCATGCCGAAGCCTCCCGGCACGGAGGTCGTTTTGGAAATCTCCGAAGCCGAAGCCCTCCACGACGTGGAACGACTCCTCAAGACGACCAACGCGTGGCGGGCGCAGGGATACAAGTTTGCGATCGACGACTTCGGGGCCGGGTTCATCTCTTTGCCGTTTATCGCACGACTCATTCCGGACTACATCAAAATGGATCGCTCGACGATCGTGCAGGCGAGTTCGTCTCGGCAGTTCTTGACGTTTTTACGCGACCTCGTTCTGGCGTTGCGCAACTATTCCAAGGAAGGCATTATCGCGGAGGGCATCGAAACCCAAGAGGAATTACAGGTCGTCCGCGATCTCGGCATCGACCCCGTCCAGGGATATCTGTTGGGACGGCCGCAGGAACTGGACCCAGCGACCGACGTCCGCATCTCCCGCCCCGCCGCGTAGTGCCCGCCGGCACGGCATCGAACTCTTCCCCTTGCTCATCACATCTTGATCAACTATTATAGTTATAACTTTTGTCCGTTTCTGGAGATCACCACGTGACCGAGAAACTCACAACCCTCGACATCCGGCAACGCCTGGGCGACATCCTCAACCGCGTGGCGCTGCGTCACGACAACTTTATTATCGAGCGCAAAGGAAAACCGCTTGCGGCGATGGTGCCGGTTGAGCGACTGGAACAGATGCAACGGGCGGCGCGCCTGCACCTCCTCGATACCCTGAGCGGCCGATCCAGCGAGCTGTCCCAAGCCGAGGCCGATCGCCTCGCCGACGAAACCAAGCACCGCACGCGTAAGGCCCGCCACAAATAACGTCGTGCTGCGGGCCGTCCTCGACGCCAACATCTTCGTCAGCGCCCTCATCCGCCCCCAAGGTCCTCCCGGACAAATTCTCACACGGCTCGTCAACGATCACGCGTTCGAGCTCATCGTCTCACCGCCGATCATGGACGAATTGCGCCGCTGTCTGCGGTATCCGAAAATCCGACGGTATCTCGCGCTCACCCCTGAAGAGATCGATCTGTGGGTAACCGCCCTCACCCTGCTCGCCGACTCGGTCGCGAGTACCAAGCGACTCCGCGTCGTACGGGAAGACCCGGACGATGACCAGTACCTCATCGCAGCCATCGAAGGCCGTACCCAATTCCTCGTCACAGGCGACGCCCACCTGCTGAATCTCCGCGCATACGAAGGGATACGGATCGTAACGGCCAAGGTGTTTCTGGAGTACCTAGCGAACTAAGAGGGAAGATCTACTGGTTCGCCGACCAACCGGGCAATAAGTCCATCCCCACAAATCCTCTACTATTTTGATCTTCCCGTTGACGCTCCAAATTCGAAGTTCGCCGTGACTGTCCCGCTGGCCCCCACTTCAATCGTCTTGGTCTGCATGCCAAGCGTCGGATGCCAGGCCATCAGCTCATATTTCCCCGCAGGGACCTGGTCGATGGCATAAGCCCCCTCACGTCCCACGATCGCGTAGTACGGATTCTCGACCTGGTAGAAAAACGCTTGCTCGTAATTGTGCTGGTCGCACTCAAGCTTTAGGATGCTCTCGTCTTTCTTCGGGAGCACCTGTCTTTTGACCATTTGCCCCTTCTCTGGCAGTGGTAGATTGAATAGACTCCAGCTAGCGAAACCTGCTACCTCGTATAGATGCGGGTTGTGTAACACACCGGTAACCGCTTTCGGGTCGTCGGGATCGGCATCCTCGTTGAGTATTCGGATCTCAGCCCCCCTGACCACGACTCCGGCAAAGGTGGACGGCCCGCCCTGTACTAGCCATCGGCATCCGCTCTCCTTGACATCAGTCCCGTGAAACTGAAACGGCTTTCCTTTCATGACATCTCGGATGTAAACCACAACATCATAAAGTCTGCCGTCACGGATGATCACATCCTGAACGACTCGATGTCCCTTCCCGTCGCTATCGACCTGTGAGCAGTACTTGCTATTTCCGAACTTCTTGAGGTCGAACAGTTTGGGAGGAGGCGGGGTTCCCACGAATGTAATCACCCCCTCGACCGCTGCCACGCCGGCAATACCTTCTTCGTAGGCCAAGACCATGGGGGTTGTCAAACACAGAGAGCCTACCGTTGCTGCCATGGTCACCAACGAGAATATGCTGCGCACGCTGTTCATAGAGGCCTCCTTCCTTTGCTCTATGTCGAGCAGCAGGCTTGGTCCACGTAGCATCTCGAGAGAATACGGTGAAAGAGTTCCTTGAACCTCACTCCCGCGATACAGGCGGTTTCAGTCCTTCCCCAACTCGAAATGGGTTCTTGGCGGTTTGCAGGCTGATGTGCTCGCCATGGACGACGATCGATGCCGGCGGAGCGGGGTGGTAGGTCCTGAATTCGATCGGCGTGTCGGGAATCGGGGGCAGCAATTGATCGTGTACCATCGCGTAAGTCAGAGTCGGTACGGCTACGAACAGCGACGCCCGAAGGAGTCGATAGCCCAGGCCTCGGCCACCGAGAATGCCCCCAACGGTCTCCAAGCACTCCTTCGCACCTCCGTCCGTCGCCGTCGCATAGAGAAAGAGCGCTACCGCAATCACGCCAAGGTAGTTCGCCATCAGGTGAGATGGGAGCGGCGGGAAAACAAGAAACTTGAGGCACGCATAGCTGATCGTCCAGAGCAGGAGAACCTGCCACAACGTGGTGATGCGCCACCCGAGCCGGGCAAGCATACGTTGAAGCCCGATGGCGACCAAAAATACGACGGCAAATAGGAGCAGGAATTGAAGCGGCATGAACCCGGGAATCCATAGGTTGGCGGTGTGCATGGCATGGCCCTCCTTGGATGGGGGATGCAACCTCACCCTACGCCCGCCCATACGGGAATTCAAGGCCGGCATGACCAGCCGGGTGACGATCCGAAGCGGATGCTCTTGTTCCACAATACGATTCTTGAAACCCCGCCGCAGAAACGGTTATAGTGTCCACTTAGCGATTCCTTTTGATGATGTCCAAACTCAAGACGGTTTCTGAACTCACCCAACTCGCGGCGGCTGTCCGCCGGGACGGCCGCCGCGTCGTCTTCACTAACGGGTGTTTCGACCTCCTCCACATCGGCCACACGCGCTACTTGCAGGAAGCCCGCGCCCTCGGCGATCTGCTGATCGTCGCGATCAATAGCGATGCCTCGGTCTCCGCGCTCAAAGGGCCGGAGCGGCCGTTGGTGCCGGAGGGAGAACGCGCGGAAGTGCTGGCCGCGCTCGCGTGCGTGGATTATGTGACGATTTTCGACGCGCCTGATCCCGGCGACGTCATCGCGGCGATTCAACCGGATGTCTTGGCCAAGGGAGGGGATTGGCCAGTTGAGCGGATCGTGGGACGTGAGGTCGTGGAATCTCGCGGTGGACGGGTCGTGTCGATCCCGTTAGTGCCCGGCGCGTCCACCACAGGGCTCGTTCGGCGGATCCTGGAACGCGGCAAGAGCTACGAGTGAGGGAGGTGACGGCCCCGGCCTCGCACGATACTCGCATGCTCGTGATGTCCGGTCCCATTATTGAGTGGCCGCTGCCCACCACGCGCGATGCCCTGCGCGGCGCCGGCGCACGCGTGCAGATCAGCGGCCTGAAGCCCGCCGCCAAAGCGGCCGTGCTCTCCGACCTGGCGGCAGCCGGCGTCGGCCCCCTCCTCGTTCTCACCGCCTCGCTGGAAACGGCGGACACCTTGGCGGGCGACATCCGGTTCATTCGGGAGCTCGGCGGGGATCCCACCGGCGTTCAGGTCATTCCGGACTGGAATCCTTCGTTTCCTCCCCCGATCGACCTCGAAGCCCGCCGGGTCGAGGTGCTCGCCGCGCTTCTGGACGGCTCCGCAGACCTGACCGTCGCCCCGCTTGACGCCATGAAGGCTCCGCTCATCACCCCATCGGTGTTCCGCGGGCTGCTGCGCACCCTGAGCCGCGGGGACGCGGTCGGGCGCGAGAACCTGTTGACGTGGCTGGTCGAGGCCGGGTATGAGACGGTCTCGACCGTGACGCTTCCCGGCGAGGCGGCCGTCCGCGGGGGCATCATCGACTGCTTTACGCCCCTCGCCGATTCGCCGGTTCGCATCGAATTGGATGGGGACGAGGTCGCGTCGTTGCGGCTGGTCGATCCGCTCACCCAACGGTCGCTGCGGCACATCGACCGTGTCCGGCTCGGACCTGCCCCCGGCCTGGTACACGACGACGAGGCCACGTTGGCCGACTATCTCCCGTCGGCGACCATCCTCGTCATCGACGAACCCGAGGTCATCGACTCGCCGTCGACCGACGGCGAGTCGGCCCGCGCCGCCCTCCTCGCAGGCCGGCTCCCCGACCGAGCCGTCGGCCGCCGGGTGGACCGGACCGTGACGCTCCATTCCCTCACGCTGCCCGCTCCGGAAGGATGGCAGGGGGTGGTCGTGGAAACCCCCTCGCCCCAGAGTCTGGGGTTCGGCACTCCGGGCGCGCCGCTGGCCGCTGCATTGCAACGCCTCGAAACCCTGCGCCAGACCACGCTGGTCGTGGTGAGCTGTCGCACGCGCGAGCAGGCCCGAAAATGCACCAACATCCTGACCGAACACGGTGTGCCCGCCTCCGATCTTCCGGCGGGAGGGTTGTCCGAATCGCGACCCGACTCACCCGCCCCGATCCTCGTCTCAGCAGGAGATCTGTCAGCGGGGCTGTATGACCTACGATCCCGCCTCCTGCTCCTGACCCAGGACGAGCTGCTCGGCAAAGAGCGCCGCTACCAACCGTCGCGACGGGCGCGGCTCGCGCCGTTTCTCTCGTCGTTGGACGACCTCAGACCCGGTGACCTCGTCGTGCACACCGACTATGGGATCGGCCGCTACGAGGGACTTTCGCGCATGACGGTGGGAGGGGCGGAGAGCGAGTTCCTCGTCCTGCGCTACCTCGGAGGGGACAAGGTATACGTGCCTCTCGATCGCCTGGACCTGGTCCAAAAATACGCCGGGGTGGAGGGCGCCGCGCCGCGGATGGAGGCCCTCGGGGGAACGGGCTGGGTCAAGACCAAGCAGAAGGTCCGGCGCGCCATCGAGAAGATGGCCACGGATCTCCTCGATCTCTACGCCGCCCGCGAGCTCGCCGCGGGCCACGCCTTCTCGCCCGACGGGCTGGAGAGTCGGGAGTTCGCCGCAGGGTTCGAATACGAGGAGACCCCCGACCAGGCGCGCGCCATCGCCGAAGTGACCGCCGACATGGAACGGGCCCGCCCCATGGATCGACTGGTGTGCGGCGACGTGGGGTACGGGAAAACCGAGGTGGCCATGCGCGCGGCGTTCAAAGCGATCATGGACCACAAACAGGTGGCGGTGCTCGTGCCCACCACGTTGCTGGCCCAACAGCACGGCGCGACGTTCGCCAAACGGTTCGCGACCTTTCCGGTGCGAGTCGAAGTGATGAGCCGATTCCGGTCGCCGGCTGACCAGCGCGCGGTGCTGGCGGCGCTCGCAGACGGCCAGGTCGACATCGTAATCGGGACCCATCGGCTCCTCCAGAAGGATATCGTCTTTCGGGATCTCGGCCTCGTGGTGGTGGACGAAGAGCAACGCTTCGGCGTGCGTCACAAGGAGCGGTTCAAAGAGCTACGGAAGAGCGTCGACGTGCTCACGCTGACCGCGACGCCGATCCCCCGCACACTGCAAATGTCGTTCGCGGGCGCCCGGGATCTGTCGCTGATCGAGACGCCCCCGGCGGACCGCCTCGCCATCCGCACCACGTTGTCGCCCTTTGATCCCACCGTCGTCCAGGAGGCCGTCCGGCGCGAGCTGGCGAGGGGCGGCCAGGTATTCTTGGTCCACAACCGCGTGGCCGACATCGAACGCCTCGCGGAACAGATCCGACACCTCGTGCCGGAGGCCCGGCTCGTCGTGGGGCACGGCCAACTCAGCGGTCATCAACTCGATCGGATGATGGCGAAATTTCTCGCCCACGAAGCCGACGTGCTGCTGTCGACCACGATCATCGAATCGGGGCTCGATATTCCGACCGCCAATACCATCGTGATCAATCGCGCGGATCAATTCGGGTTGGCCGAACTCTACCAGCTCCGAGGCCGCGTCGGTCGATCGGGACGACAAGCCTATGCCATCTTGCTCATCCCCCCCGGTTCCACCCTGACCGACGAGGCGCATCGCCGGCTCGAGGCCCTGCAGGAGTTTACCGAGTTGGGATCGGGGTTCAAAATCGCCGCCCGCGATCTGGAGATCCGCGGGGCGGGCAACCTGTTGGGCGCCGAGCAGTCGGGGCACATCGCCGCAGTGGGTTTCGATCTCTATCTCAAGATGATCCAGGAAGCGGTCGACGCGCTGCGGGGCACCGCGTCGGAAGCGCCCATCGAGCCTTCGTTGACGCTTCCGGTCTCCGCCTTTCTCCCCGAGACCTACATCGCGGACGCCTACCATCGCTTGGCCTTTTACAAACGGTTGGCGTCGGCGGATTCTCCGGACGCCCTCGCCGGGCTGAAAACCGAACTCAACGATCGTTTCGGCCCCCCGCCCGAGCCGGCGCGCCGGCTGTTCCAGGTCATGGAGATCAAGCGGCTTGCGAGGAGCCTCGCCCTCGCGAAGGTCGAGGCCGGAGACCGCCGGATCGTGATCGCCGCGTCGCCTCACAGCCCGTTGCCCGCCGACGCGGTCGACGCGCTGCTCCGGACGTATCCGCGGGACATCCGTTTTCTCTCGGAGCATACCTTGATGGTGACCCATCCCATCGAAGCCTGGGACGAAACGTTCGCGCGGCTTACCGGCCTCTTGCAACGCCTGGGCGCTTGTGATAGACAGGACGCGTCGCGGCCCTAAATGAGACATCCACCCTTCGTGCGCTGGCCCAACCGAGCCTGGCGCGCCCCGATCTCGGTCCTGATCGCCTGGGCGCTCGGGGCCGCCGTCGCCCGAGCCGACGACGTCCCCCCCAGCGCGATCGCCACGATCGACCGGGCCCCGGTCCCGGTGGAACGGTTTGCCGCCGCCCTCCGTGAAACCGGCGTCTCTCTGGCCTCGCTTGAGGCCGAGGACCGTGATCGGTTGAAGAGGGAACTCCTCAACGAGGTCATCGACAACGAACTCTTGTTGCGCGAGGCGCGCGACCGCGGGATCCGCGTCTCGGACGCCGACGTCGCACGCGCGGTGGCCCAAGCCAGAGCCGATATCGGCGCGGAGGAGTTCTCCGCCGTGCTCAAAGAACGGGACTTGACCGTCGCTGAGTGGGAGCGGCGCCTGCGCGAACAACTGCTCGTGTCCCGCCTGTTGTCGACGGCCGTGCCGTTGGCGGCGGTTCCGACGGAGGCCGAACTCAAGACCTATTATGCCCGCCACCCGGATGAATTCTTTGAAACGGAGGCGGTGGACGCCCGTCAGATCCTCGTCTCCAGCGAGTCCTCGGCCGGAGCCCTCCGCGCCCTCCTGCTGAACGGAGCCGACTTCGGACAGGTGGCCACCGCGTACTCCACGGCCCCGGAGGCCGCGGATGGAGGTCGTTTGGGATTTGTGGAGCGAGGCCACGTGCCGGAAGGCTTCGAGGTGCTGTTTTCGCTCAAGCCGGGAGAGATCAGCCCGGTCGTTCATACCTCGTTCGGGTATCACCTCTTCACGATTTCAGAGCATCGGCCGGCCAGCCGGTTGAGCTATCGGGACGTGGCGGACACCCTGAGAGAACAACTCCACCGCACGCGACAAGAAGAGGCGGTCGACGTCTGGATTCGTGAGCGGCGGAGCAAAGCGGTCATCGTGATCAACGAGCCCCTGCTCGCGGGATTTAATGGGAAGCCATAGCCGGAGGATCGGTCTGATCGCGACGGCCGCGCTCTTCGTCGGTGGGATCGGGGCCGGCAAGATCGCTTCCGCGGCTCCGGCCGTCGCCGACCGCCTCGTGGCAGTCGTCAACGAAGAATTGATCACCGCGAGCGAAGTCGAGGCCGAACGCCAGGTCTCGGCAGTCGACATCCTGGGCGACGCCCTGCAGATCGGTTTGAAACCCGCCGAGACCCCGGCGTTCGCCGACACGATCGAGGCGTTGATCGACCAACTCCTTCTTCTCCAAGAAGCCCGCTCGCTCGGCCTGAGCGCCACGGAACAGGAGGCCGCCTCGGCGTACGCGGCGGTCGCGGAGCAGCGGCATCTTCCTCACGACGCGCCGGCCCCTCCCCCGGATGTCCTGCATCGCCTCCAGGACCAACTGGCGATCGTCAAGCTCGTCAATCGCGAAGTGCGATCCAAAATCCTGATCAGCTCGGCGGACATCGACACCTACTATCGCGAACACTCCGACCAGTTCACGCAGCCGCCTCGCGTCCGTATCAGCCAGATTTTCTTGAAGACTCCAGAGGGCTCCGCGGACCTCGCCGCGCGGCGAGCGAAAGCCGAGACGCTTCGCGCCGCGTTGGAAGGGGGCGCCGACTTCGGCGAGCTGGCGCGCGCGAACTCGAACGGGGGCGAAGCCGCCAAGGGAGGCGACCTGGGATATTTTCATCGCGGGGACTTGCTGCCCGCGCTCGACCGCGAGATCGAGGCCTTGGCTGAGGGCCAAATCAGCCCGGTGATCCAGACCCCGCTCGGCTTCCATATCGTCAAAGTCTCTGAGAAACAGGTGGGGCGCCTCCGACCGCTGGAGGACGTCAAAGCCGACATCGAGGAGCTGGTCTACCGCGAACAGGCCGAGACGTATTATCGGCGATGGTTGCGCCAACTCCGCCATCGAGCCCACATCGACATCAAATGAATGGGCATCGGCCCAGCCCCGACCCTTGGGATGGGCCGAGGTCGAATGCGGGGAGGGTCAATCGGGCCGACGTCAACGACGTCGGCCCGATGATGACTCGTTACAACACCTTGACCGTCGTGGCGAGCGCCGTCCCCTCCACGTCCCGGTAGCGAATGAACACCCGCTTTCCGGGTTGCACCTCGGCCAGCGTGGCTTTGAGTTTACCCAGTTTGATCTGGACGCGAGGCGATAACGCAAAGGTCTGTTCGCCGGTCCGGCTTTTGATCCGGAGCGTGTTCGCCTCCCGATCGACCGCCACAATGACCCCGGTCGCCTGACGCCCACTGACAGCCGATCGTCCCTGATCGACCGCGGGTGCTGAATCCGGCGACGCGGCAACCTTGGATCCCCCGCTCGCAGTCGTGTTCGGCGCCGCGATCCCAGTCCCCACGGCAGCAAACAGCACCACTGCAGCGACCAGCCCTCTCTCGATCATCTTCATGGTTCCCTCCCGGTGAATGGTGGTGAGCGGCAGGAGCGACCACCGCGCCTGCTCGACCCGAGGGAACGCTATTGCAGAAGGTATGCCGGAAGAAAATCGCGCAGAACCGGCCGGTCTATGACCGGCCGTGCAGGATTCGTGAACAGCCGGTCGCGGTCAGATGCCCCAGCCCCCGCTCAGGTGGATGTTCGCGCCGGTCACGTACCGCGCGTCTTCGGAGAGGAGAAACCGAACGGCGGACACCGCGTCCTGGACCGACCCGACGTACCCGGCTGGAATGTTCTTGGTCATCGCCGCCAACTCGGATTCGGGCGCGCTGCCCGAGGCGATGAACCCCGGAGACACGGTATTGACCGTGATGCCGTGGGGCGCAAGGAGCTTGGCCAACGAGCGGGTGACGATCAAGACGCCCGCCTTCGCGATGTAGTGGGCGGTGACGAACGGTTGGGCGACGTGCTGGTCGGCATTGGCCATCGCGAAGCTGACGATCCGCCCCCATCGTCGTGCTTTCATTCCCGGGGCCACCGCTCGCGCCAGATAAAACACCGGATCGAGATTGTTGGCGAACATCGACCGCCACCCCTCGACGGTTTCATCGAGTAGACCGACCCGGTGATACGGGCCCGCGCCGTTGATCAACGCATCGATTCTCCCCCATTCGCCCTCGACGCGACGGACCAATGCGTCCGCGGCCTGGGGATCTGAGACATCGGTTCGCACGGCCAGTCCGCGTACGCCGTGCCCCTCGACCGCGTCGCGCGTCTCCTCCGCCTCCCGCTCGCTGGTGCGGTAGCACACCGCCACGGACCAACCATGGGCCGCCAGATCCAATGCGACGGCCTTTCCGATGCCTTTAGCTCCACCCGTGATCAACGCGACGCGTTCCGTCATGGCCGATCCTCCGCAACGACCGTTCGCCGGGGACGGTACTGCAAAACTCTGCGAGGATCAAGCGCTAGAGCGCCAGCTTCTGGTTGATGACGAACGAGAAACAACCCGGACAGACGTTTGCGGGAGTGATCGAGAGGGGGACCGTGAAGTTCCAGGTGTCTTGCGGACGCAACCCGCTGGTGTTGGCCAGGTTCGCATCGGCAGGGGTGGGACAGACGGCGCCGTCGGTCGTCGCACAAGCCACGTCGACCACGAGTCCCTCGGCGTTCTTGGCGGTCATGACGATTTTGACGTGGTAGGCGACGGCCGATTCGGAGGCGCTCTGGTTTCGAATCACCCCCGTGTACACCACACGGCCGTCATCCGTCACGCCCTCGGTCACCGGGCCGTCCAGAGCCAAGGTCGCGGGGGGCGGGACGAACGGCTGATCACGCGCGATACAGCCCTCGTACAATTCCTGATGTTCGCAGGGAATGTCGACTAGGAATGACGCGATGTTTGTCAGCCGCACTTTCGTGGGAATGTCGAAGCTTGCGTTCTGGCCGGGGCTCAGGCAGTTATCCTGGGTCTGGGGGGCGAAACCGGAAAAGCGAAACGTCTCACCCAACAGATCGCCGAAAGCGAACTGGTTGTTGCTCGGGTCGTTCAAGAGATTTCCCGCGGCATCGTACGAATTGATGGAGAGATTGATACTGCAGGCGACCACGGTTCCGCTGTTCTTGATCTCGCCCAGATAGCGGGCGTTGCCGTCGGCATCCGGGACTTTGTTGACCGTCCCGGCCAGCGCAATGGGTGGCGTGGGCGCAGGCTTGGCCGGGGCTTTCGCGGACGTTTCGATTCCGCACGCGCTCAACCCAGCGGCAGCGACACACGCGAGGATGGCGATCACGGCGGTCATCGCCCACTCCGCGGCTTGACGAGCCACGATCGAACGAGCCGCGCGGGGCGGTAGGATTGCTTCGCGCGCGCCAGCGCCGGCAACCCGGAGTCGTCCATCGCCGTGACCCACGTCACCCCCGCTTGAGCACGGCAGAACTCCCGAAAGAGGTAAGCAGACAGCCCGCGGATCGCCGGGTTGGCGATTTCCAGCAGCACGCCAAAGACATCCGGCCGCACCGGCCCGCCCACGGTGTATCCCTCGACAACGCCCGCGACCCTGACGACGAGTCCCGAAAGCCCGAGCGCCTCCAGCTCGGTCAGCGCCCTCCGGTGGGCTGTTTCGGCATCCTCCGCCAGTGCCTTCGACAACGGATCGTGGTGTTTGCGTGTGGCCTCCTCCCGCCACCGCCGGTAGAGATCCATACATTCACTGGCATCCCTGCTCGACAGCGGCGCTACGGTAAAGACATGTCGTTTGACGAAATCATTCCAGGCCCAGCGCTTTGATTTATAACGGTTTCCTCGAAGCGACACGAGATCGTCCCGCCCATAGAGGTACTCGGTGGCGTTGGGAAGCACCTCGTAGCCCGCTCGCTCGAACCCCGGCTGCTCCACGCCGTCCACCCCTTCGATACGGGCCGCGTTCCCGTCCGACCACTTCGCCATCGTGCGGAACACGGCCTCGACCACGGCGCCCCACGCCTGGGGATCGGCCTGAGGACCGGGCAGGGGCGGCCACGGCATATACAGATGGGGGCCGTAGCGGGCAAACAAACAAAAATAGCCCTCGATCCACTCCCACGCATAGTCGAAATGGTCGCACCAACAGTAGACTCCGGCAAACGTCCGCGCCCCGAGCTCGCTTGGCGTACGAGCCAGCACGGTTTCGATGAACGGCCGATCGTCGAGTCGGAGGGGCGCCCCGGAGGGCTGACGGTCCACGGTGGTCAACGGGACGACGGCGACGCCGGTCAGGATCCACCCGCGGGCGGCGGACCGAGATTTATTTTCGGGATGACGTCGTCTTGAAAGCGGCCGATCAAGGCCGGATAGGCCGCCAACATGTCGCGCAGTTCGGGGCGCTCCACGGCCCGGCCGACCCGCTCCACATACCGCCCTAACGCCTCCGCGTTCGCGGGGTCTTGAACGTAGGGGCACTTGGTGTCGAGCCCCATGACCAGATCGCTCCCGTCCTGGTCGCGCATGAGCGCAACGGGATAGAGGCGGCAATCCAGCGGACGAACGGGGTAGATCGCGCAGTGCTGCGTCACGGGATCGAAACACGGGCAGATGTATCCCTCGCCGTGGGGATGGGGCACCAGACGGATGCGACCGCCGGCGGGATCGGGAAAATGTTCGCGAGCCGCCCCATGAGCGACGGCTTGCTCGATTTCCTCAGCGGTGAAGAACGGGCGCAAAAAACTTTCGCGCTCAGGAAAGCGGCAACAGACGTCGCAGGTCAGACAGATCTCGCTCGGCACGATCTGCGGCAGATCGTGGCCGGGAAGGACCGAAGAGCGTGGCATGACGATCCGACCATACCACAGGCCCTCGTATCCGTTCAAACCCGCACCGTGCCAAGGGCACGGACTGCACACGTGCCGCAAGGCCACGCCGCGGGTCGCGGAGCAACCAGCGCCTACGACCCGGGCCGCTTCTCACGATCCATCGCGGGCCTTGAGTTTGGCGGCGATAAAGTCCTTGTGCGAAACGTGCAGAAGATCGGCGATCCGCCGGATCAGGTGTTCCTCGTGCTTGTCCTGTTGGGCGTCCGCGTAGGCCACGGTCCAGAGTAACTCCACGATACGGACCTTTTGTTCCATCGACAAACCCTTGTCGACGAGGTGGGTGAATTGGTACATCGACACCGCGGTCTGGGTTTCCTCTTCGGCCAGCCGGAGCAGAGCCGCGGTATCCTCCGGCGTCAACCCGAACGTGCTTGATACCGCGTCGGCCACCGCGCGCCGCTCCTCACCCGTGACCTGGTGGTCTGCCCGCGACACCTCGACGAGCAGGGCGGCCGTGGCCAGTTGCAGGGGGCGCTCGGGCGCTTCTTGCTGACTGACGCCCGAGACCTGTTTGATGCGCGCGTCGAAAAATTCTTGGATCGTCCGAATCATCAAACCCCCTCCTCGTGGTCTGCGATTTCAGAACACGGAGTATAAGACCTTCGTCGCAAAGGAGCAATTGCGGGGGGCCTCCCTCATCCCGTTCTCGAAGAGACCGACTCCCCATCATGATGAGCCCCGCTCTCGACCCATGAAACGATTGACAAACTCACGGGGCCTTTCCTACAATGGCGCCTCAACGCGCGACGAGGCCTGCAGAGCGCCACGCCCCACACCCGTACAATCACGCGTGACCCCCTCAATTCCCTCATAAGGAGAGCTCGTTCTATGTCCCAGCCAGAGATCGAGTCAGTGTTGACGGAGCGCCGGGTGTTCAAGCCCAAAGCGGCGTTCAGTCGAGCGGCGCACATTAAAAACTCGAAGGAGTATGAAAAACTCGCCAAACAAGCCGAGAAGAACCCCGAAAAGTTCTGGGGCGATCTGGCGAAGGAGCTCTTTTGGTTTAAGAAATGGAAAAAGGTCCTCGACTGGAAGCCTCCCTTCGCGAAGTGGTTCGTCGGCGGACAGACCAATCTCTCGGTGAACTGCCTGGACCGCCACCTCTACACCTGGCGGCGAAACAAGGCCGCGATCATCTGGGAAGGGGAGCCGGGAGACACGCGAACGTTGACGTATCAGGACCTCTACCGCGAAGTGTGCCGATTCGCCGGAGTCCTCAAAAGTCTGGGCGTGGAGAAGAGCGATCGGGTGGCGATTTACATGCCGATGATCCCCGAGCTGCCCATCGCCATGCTGGCGTGCGCCCGCATCGGCGCGACCCACAGCGTGGTCTTCGGGGGCTTTTCGGCGGAGGCGCTCAAGGACCGGATCAGTGACGCCCAGGCCAAGCTGGTTGTCACCGCGGACGGCGGATTCCGAAAGGGCGCCACGGTTCCGCTGAAAGAACAGGTCGACCGGGCCCTCGAACACTGTCCCTCCGTCACCAAGGTCGTGGTCTGTCGGAGAAGTTGCTCGCCGGTCACGATGAAACCGGGGCGCGACGTCTGGTGGGACGACGTCATGAAAGACGCCCCGATGCGCTGCGAGCCCGAGCCCCTCGACGCCGAGCACCCGCTCTTCATCCTCTATACGAGTGGCACCACCGGCAAACCGAAAGGGATCGTGCACACCACCGGCGGGTACCTGCTCGGCGCCTACATCACCACGAAGTGGGTCTTCGACCTCAAAGACGACGACACCTACTGGTGCACCGCCGACATCGGATGGGTCACCGGTCACAGCTATATCGTGTACGGACCCCTCGCGAACGGCGCCACGGTCGTGATGTACGAGGGGGCGCCCACGCATCCCCGCCCGGATCGCCTCTGGTCCATCATCGACAAATATCGGGTCACGGTTTTTTACACCGCACCCACCGCGATCCGCGCGCTCTTGAAGTTGGGCGACGAATGGCCGAAGCGACACGAATTAAAGAGCCTACGGCTCCTGGGCACCGTGGGTGAACCGATCAACCCCGAGGCCTGGATGTGGTATTACCAGGTCATCGGCAAGGGACGCTGCCCGATCGTGGACACGTGGTGGCAGACCGAGACGGGCGCGATCATGATCACTCCCCTGCCCGGCGCCACGCCGACCAAGCCGGGATCGGCGACCAAGCCGTTCCCCGGTATCGCGGTGGACGTGGTGGGCAAGGACGGTAAAAGCACCAAACCTAACGAGGGGGGCTATCTGGTGATCACCCGACCCTGGCCGTCGATGCTCCGCACGATTTACGGTGACGCCGAACGCTACAAGAAGCAGTACTGGAGCGAAATCCCTGGAGTGTATTTCACGGGCGATGGCGCCCGTCGGGACAAAGACGGCTATTTCTGGGTCATGGGACGGGTGGACGACGTGATGAACGTGGCCGGGCATCGGTTGGGCACGATGGAGGTCGAGAGCGCGCTCGTCAGTCATTCTGCGGTGGCGGAAGCGGCCGTCGTGGGGCGACCCGACGCCATCAAGGGAACCGCCATCGCCGCCTTCGTCACCCTCGAGCATACCCACAAACCCTCCGAGAGCCTGAAGGAAGACCTCCGCGCCCACGTCGTCAAAGAGATCGGCGCGTTGGCCAGGCCCGACGACCTTCGGTTCACGGAAAACCTCCCCAAAACCCGAAGCGGGAAGATCATGCGACGGTTGCTCCGCGACATTGCGGCCGGGAAGGAAACCGTCGGCGACGTGACCACGCTCGAAGACCTCGCCGTGCTCGCCAAACTGCGGGAGGAAGAGGAGTAGCAACACCAGCGGGGGCGAAAAAACAAAGGGCGAGGGAGAGTAAGGGGGAAGAGGCTTACGCTCCCCTCACCCTCTCTCCCCCTCACCCCGTCGTTCCTTACTCCCACTCTCCTCGGTTGATTCGCCGCCGGTGATTGTTTATCATGGAGCGTCATGAAGATCGCGATCGGTAGTGACCACGCCGGGGTGACGCTCAAGAACCGCATCGGCCAACTCCTCGACGAGTTACACCTCGCGCATCAGGATTTCGGCACCAACGGCAGCGATCCGGTCGACTATCCCGACTATGGAGCCAAAGTCGCGGAAGCCGTGTCGACCGGCGTGGTCGATCGGGGCATCCTGGTCTGCGGATCGGGGGTCGGCATGTCGATCGTCGCCAACAAATTTCCGAAAGTCCGGGCAGCCCTATGTTCCGATCCCCAGGTGGCCAGGACAAGCCGGGCGCACAACGACGCCAATGTCCTGGTCCTCGGCGAACGCGTCCTCGATTCCAACCAGGGACTGGATATCGTCAAGACCTGGATCGAGACGCCGTTCGACGGAGGCCGTCACGCGCGCCGCGTCGAAAAGATCGCCGAACTTGAACGTCGCTTCTGCGACCGCCGCTGAGAGAGCCGCCCATGTCCGAACTCCAGAACGTCGACCCTGAAATTTTCGAGGCCATCCAGGCCGAGGCCCGCCGGGAAGAGGAGAAGATCATCCTCATCGCGTCGGAAAACTACGTCAGTCGCGCCGTGCTGGAAGCCCAGGGTTCGGTGCTGACCAATAAGTACGCGGAAGGATACCCCGGGCGGCGCTATTACGGCGGGTGCGAGTTCGTCGATCGGGCAGAAGCCCTGGCGATCGAGCGCGCGACGACGTTGTTCGGGGCCGAGCACGCGAACGTCCAGCCGCACTCCGGGTCGCAGGCGAATATGGCGGTGTATTTGGCCATGCTCAAACCGGGCGACGTCGTCCTCGGGATGAGCCTCGCCCACGGCGGGCATCTCACTCATGGCAGCCCCGTGAATTTCTCGGGCCTTTTGTTTCAGATCGTATCCTACGGCGTGAACAAGGACTCGGGACGGATCGACGACGACGAGGTCGAGCGGATCGCGATCGAGCACCGCCCGAAGATGATCATCGTGGGCGGCAGCGCATATGCGCGCACTCTCGACTTCAAGCGCTTCCGCGCCACGGCGGACCGGGTGGGCGCGCTGTTGATGGCCGACATCGCGCACCCCGCCGGTTTGATCGCCGCGGGGATCCATCCCAGCCCGGTCCCCTACGCCGACTTCGTGACCACCACCACCCATAAGACGCTCCGCGGCCCCCGCGGCGGCATGGTGCTTTGCAAAGCCGCCCACGCCAAGGCGATCGATAAGGTGCTCTTTCCCGGGATTCAGGGCGGACCGCTGATGCACGTCATCGCGGCCAAAGCCGTGGCACTGAAAGAAGCGATGTCTCCCGCGTTCATCGACTATCAGCGACGGGTCGTCGAGAACGCCCAGACCCTGGCCGGAGCGCTCCAGTCCCGCGGATACCAGATCGTGACCGGCGGCACCGACACCCACCTGTTCCTCGTGGACCTTCGCTCCAAGGGCGTGACGGGTAAAGAGGCCGAGGCCGTGCTCGACCAGGCGGGTATCACGCTGAACAAGAACGCGGTGCCGTTCGACGATAAGCCGCCCGCCGTGACCAGCGGCATCCGTATCGGCACGCCGAGCGTCACCACGCGGGGTATGGGCACGGCAGAGATGGCGCTTATCGCCGGCCTGATCGACCGCGTGCTGTCGAAACGGGGCGAGCCAGCGGTCCTCTCCGAGACCGCCGCCGAGGTGCGTCGCCTGTGCGAACGGTTCCCCGTGTATCGGGGGCGCTGATACCCCAGCCCTCTATTCTGCCCTCATTCTTCAAGGGCCTAACATGCTTTGGGAGCCCGTTCAGGAATGGCCGGATGCAAGGCGGAGCGAGCACCGGAGCGGAGCGTACTGAGTTGTACGTGAGCACCGGACGCGCAGCGACAACGCCGCAGACGGCCGTTCATCAACGGGCGGGTATTTGATGCGCTGTCCCTTCTGCGACCACCAGGAAGACAAAGTCGTCGATTCCCGGGCCAGCCGCGAGGGTATCGTGATCCGGCGCCGCCGTGAGTGCATCGGATGCCGGCGGCGGTACACCACCTACGAGCGGGTTGAGGAGGTCCTGCCCCTCGTCATCAAAAAAGACGGGCGACGCGAACCCTTCGATCGGATGAAAATCCTCCACGGTCTCAAGAAGGCGTGTGAAAAGCGTCCGGTCGCCCTGTCCACCCTGGAGGAAATCGTCGACCGGGTCGAGAAAAAACTCCAGGAGACGGGTGAACCGGAGGTCGCCAGCCGTATAATTGGTGAAGAGGTCATGGCCCAACTCCATCGCATCGATCAAGTCGCCTACGTCCGATTCGCTTCGGTCTACCGAGAGTTCAAAGACGTCAACCAGTTCATGGACGAACTCACCGACCTGCTTCGAGACGAACGTCGCAACGAAACGAGGCCCCCGTGACGGCGCCGCGCCTCCCTCAGCGCGCGACGCCCCGTCGCTCCGCCGCCAAACCCGGCGAGTCCCCGGCGATCGCGCCCTCGCGCGCACGGCCCGCGTTGTTACCCCGAGCACGCCGCGTCGCTCTCCCCAGGACCCGGCGCGTGCCGAAGGATCAAATGATTCGGGTGGCGATCATCGGCGCTGGACGCGGGGGCACGTCGTTGATCCACATCCTGCATAACGATCCGCTCGTCACCATCGTCGGGGTCGCCGACCTCCAGCCGCACGCCGCGGGCATCGTCCTCGCCCGTCAACTGAAGATCCCGACGACGTCCGACTACCGGCGGCTGCTTCGGTTACCTAAGGTGGATACGATCATCGACGTGACCGGAAGCGATGAGGTCGCGGACGTGCTGGTCACCCTCAATCGTCCGGAGGTCGCCGTGGTGGGGGGACCGGGCGCCAAGTTCATGTGGCAGCTCATCGACGAACGGATCCGCAGCAAGGAAGAACTGGAACGCCATCTGCACGAGTACCAATCGCTGTACCGGTTGTACATGCGAGAGGTGCGCCACGCCATCAGCGAAGAACGGACCCGGATCGCCCTGGACATCCACGACGGTCTGGTCCAGACCCTGGCGGGCCTGAGTTACAAGCTCGACCTGTGCCGCGAGTTCCTCGCCCAGGACCCCGATCGCTGCGCGCGCACGCTCGAGGAAACACAGGGCTTGCTCAAGAGCGCGATCGAGGAAGCGCGGCAAGTGGTGTTCAACCTCAAGCCGCTGCACTTCGATCGCCTGGATCTTCACACCGCCCTCAAAACCTACGCCAAGACCTACGCCAAACAGTACCAGATCGCCACCACCGTAACGCTCACCGGCAGCGAACGGCTGCTCTATCCCAAGACCAAGATTTTTCTGTTCCGGATCATCCAAGAGGCGTTATCGAACGTGCAGAAGCACGCCGGAGCCTCGAAGGTCCATGTGGGAGTTGAGATCGAGAGATCCACGCTCACGGCGACGATCCGCGACAATGGGATGGGGTTCGATCTCCCCGAGGTCTCGAAGAATCCCGAGAAGTGGGCCTCGTTGGGACTCAAGGGCATGACCGAGCGCGCGCGGCTGTTGGGAGGACGCGCCCGGATCGACACGGACCCCGGACAGGGAACAACGATCGCGGTCGAAATTCCGCTCAAGAACAAGGAGCCCGAGCGCCTTGGCTAAAAAAATCAAAGTCCTCATCGCCGATGACCACCAGGTGGTCCGCGACGGGTTGTCCGCGATCCTCCAGACCAAGGACGACATCATGGTGGTGGGCGAGGCCCGGGACGGCCTGGAAGCCGTCGAGAAAACCCGCCAGTTACTGCCCGACGTCGTGCTGATGGACATCAGCATGCCGCGCATGAACGGGGTCGAGGCCACCCGTCGGATCAAAGAACAGTGTCCGCAGGTGCGGGTCGTCGTCCTAACGATGTACGAGGAGGAGGAGTACATCTTCGACCTCGTGAAAACCGGTGTCTCCGGCTATCTCCTCAAAAACTCCGATTCCGCGCTGATCGTGAAGGCGATTCGCGCAGCGGCCAAGGGCGAATCTTTCCTCCACCCGACGGTCGCGGGGAAGATCCTCACCGAGTTCACCAACATGGCGGAAAACCGAGGCAAGAAGCCGGCCAAGGGCAAGTCGGACCTGACGGAGCGCGAACAGGGCGTGCTCCAACACATCGCCGAGGGCAAGACCAACAAGGAGATCGCCAACCAGTTGGCGATCAGCGAAAAGACGGTGAAGAATCACGTCCGCAACATTTTTCACAAACTCGACGTCTTCGATCGCACCCAAGCGGCAATCCAGGCCATCCGACGCGGGATTATTCGTCTGGATATGAAATAGCGATCAGATCATCACTCACCGCTCACAGGAGCGGTCATGTATCACTCGAAGGTCCCGTGGGCGATAAGATGGACGAGACCGTTCAGCAATTCCTGCACTTCCTCTCCGTCGAAAAGGGCCTTGCGCCCCTCACGCTCGAAGCATACAGCCGCGACCTCGGCCGGCTGATCGGCCTGCTGAAAAGCCAGCGCGTCGGCGCCTGGGCGGAGGCCGACCGGAACAATCTGCGCGCGTGTCTTGCCGAGCTTCACCGCTCCGGGTTGTCTCCGCGGTCTATCGCGCGCTCGGTCACGACGTTGCGCGGGCTGTACCGCTTCCTGCTCAGCGAGGGCATGGCTACGGCCGACCCCACCGCCGGCCTGGAATCGCCTCGTGGATCGCTTCGCCTCCCCCACGCCCTCGGCCCGGCCGAGGTGGACGCGCTGTTGGCGTGTTCGAGAGGCCCAACCTCCCGGGCCGTACGCGATGAGGCGATGATCGAGCTGCTCTACGCCACCGGGATGCGGGTGTCCGAATTGGTCGGGTTACGGCTCAGCGACGTCAATCTCGAGGTGGGATACGTCTCGCCGGTGGGAAAAGGGGCCAAGACGCGCATCGTGCCCGTCGGCGAGGTGGGGCAGGACAAGCTCGCGCGGTACCTCGGTCCTCCGCGCCAAGCGCTCCTCAACGGGCGGATATCTCCCCACGTCTTCATCAGCAACCGCGGCAGCGCCATGACCCGTCAACGGTTCTGGCAGATCCTGCGCGCCTATGCCCGCGACGCGGGTGTCACCCAGCCCTTCTCCCCGCACACGCTGCGGCATTCGTTCGCCACGCACCTCCTGACGCGCGGCGCCGATCTCCGATCGGTCCAGGCCATGCTGGGCCACGCCCAGATCACCACGACCCAGATCTACACGCACGTCGCACGGGAACGGCTCAAGGCGCTGCACCAGAAGCTGCACCCCAGGGGGTGATACAACCCGGTGCGCCACACTAAAATTCGAACTTCAGACCGGCAAGAAACGTCTTCCCGCCCAGGTCGATGTCCCCGGCACCGTTGGCGTTCACCTTGGCCCACTGGGCCTCGATTCTGAAATAACTTCGCGCGATCCCCCAGTCCTCCCACAACCCTGAGGCGGCCGAGGGATCCAGCGCGTTGAGGAGTACGTCGAACCCGCCGCGTGCAACCCAACCGCCTGCCCCGCCCTGAACGGGGTCTTTGTTCCCCACCTCGAGCCGATAGACGACCCGCCGGTAGCCGACGCCGATGAACGGGACGAGGAGCTGATCCTCTGAAAAGCGAACCTCGTGCTCGACCCCGAGCGTGATCGGCAACAGCGTGAGGCGCTGGCGTTCGATACTCAGATTACCCGTCACGTCCCGCGCCCGGCTCTGAGAGCTGAAGTACGCCGCCTCCGCGCCGACCGACCACCGTGGAGCGACAATGTAACCGGCGGTCAGGGTCGGCAGCCATCCGCCGCTCCGGCCGTACTGTTCCTTCCAGCCGTCCACCGCCGGGGAAAAATAGCCTCCCCCCACCAGAACCGACCAACGCGCCGGCGTTCGGACGGGCTGCGCAAGATCAACCGCAGCGAGGACCGGTGACGGCCCGCCGAGCATGACTCCGAGAAGAGCGACGACGCTTCCGAACGTCCTACGCACGTGGCGGATCTCGGCGCTTCCAGCACCACCCGGATACGACGGCGATTCCGGTCAGCGCGCAGACGCCGGCCGCCCAGGGCCACGCGATCCAGAGCCACGCGAAACCGACGACCGGGAGCAGGAGAATACGCACCAACGAGCGGAGCCCTTCGGACCGGCGCAACCGATCGGCAACTGGGGGACTGAAGGCCCGGTACGCCGCAACGAACGCGCGGCCTGGCGCGTTGGTGGAGAGGTAGCGGTCCCTCCAAGTCCTCAACACTTCAACCTGCGGGGCCAGCGCAGAACCATACGCGGCGGTGGCGATGAAACACCCCCCGGTGTCTTGGAGCGGCGGAAACCCCACCACAAGCTGGGGCGTCGCGCCAACTTCGCTGGAAATGGCGCTGAATTGGGCCGTTCCATATTCACCGGTTTTCTGGTCGGACGGCGCGCTGAGCTGCGTGGTCGCGGTCACGTCCGCGCCGTACAGAGTATTCACGATGGCGAAAAGCGTCGGCCGGCTCACCGCTCCCACGGACACGTAATAGGTCGTGCCGTTAGTCAGATCCGGAAGGGTGTAGTCGACCGTTGGGTTGGCCGTGTCCCACTTGATGTCGGACGCCACGCGCACCCCACCGCCGGATGTCGTCCCGGAATACACGTCATACGACGTCGCAGACGCCACGGGGTTCCAGCTCAACAGCACCTTCCCGTCCCCGATTCCCGCCGTCAGTCCGGTGGGTTGATCGGGAGCCGTGACGGAGTCGGTTAGCCCCGTGAAGGTAACGGCGCACGTGGTCGCAGAAGGAGGACACACGTCCACGTCACCTTTTTGATACGAAACGGGCGACACGACTCCTCCAGCGGCTTGCCCGTCGTACGCGCTTCCCACAGGAGCCAACGGGGCCGAGAAGGACACGCGGTAGCCGGACACCAAATAGTCGGCATTGGCGGTCCAGCTTACCCGACAACTTGTGCCGGTGGGCGGATCGCATACCACCGAGACGCCTTGAGTTTGAAACGGCTTCGATTGGGCCGGGCTCGGCCCTCCATACGCGCCGAGGTCAGTTCCGTCAGGGTCGCCTTTGCCGATGGCCTCAGAATCCGACGTAAGGTGAAAGTCGAGGTTTGCAGGATCGACGAACGCCGGATCGGCGTCGTCGATGGTCGGGCTGCCCCTCTGTTCCCCTGGGGTCGGGGCCGACACCTGAAAAAACAGGTTGAAGGTGATCGGCGCAGGAGTGCCAACCGGCGGGACGAGCAGGCTGATCGGGGTGCCCGACAGGATCGCAAAGATGTTGTTCCGGATCGTCATCGTGGACCCGGTGCACACGATCCCGGCGCCAAGGTTGTAGAACGTTACCTGGACAATCTCACCAGTCGTATTCTGGCAGTCGATCGCCTTCGACGCCTCGGTGATTACCAGGTTGCGAAGGTTGATTACCCCGCCGTTTGTGACCACGATCGCGGAACCCGTTGTGGTCAAGATGAGCCGCTGGAGCGTCACCGTCGTCGATGAACCCTGTCCGTTAATCTGGATCAGCGGCTCGTCGCCTCTTCCAACCAGGATGACCTTCGCCCCATCCTCCGCCTGGATCCGGATCGACTCCTTGATGTTGAGAGTGCCCTCGTAGGTGTTGGACGCCACCACCGTGATCGTATCGTCGGTCCCCGTCGTGGCTTCGGCGAGGTCGATGGCACCCTGGAGCGTGTTGGCGTCACCGGGGACTTTGAAATCGTTCGCGCGGCTGGTGGCGGACGCACTCACCGCGACGAGGAAGAGGGTCCACCCGAGCAACGGCCTGTTCAACAAGAGTCGGCGGCTCACGGTGTAGGAGAAACGGATCAGTAGGTGATCAGCGAGAGGACGTGTTGATCTTTGAGTTTGTCGCGACCGCCGAGCTGGACCAACTCGATCAGGACGGCGATCCCCGCCACCACGCCACCCAGTTCCTTGACCAGATGCACGGTGGCGGCCATGGTACCCCCGGTGGCTAGCAGATCATCCACGATGAGCACGCGTTCGCCGGGGTTGACGGCGTCCTTGTGGATGGCCAGCGAGTTCGATCCGTATTCGAGGTCGTACTTCCGTTCGTAGACCTCGGCGGGCAACTTGCCCGGCTTGCGCACCGGGACAAACCCCGCCCCTAACTCGAGGGCCAGGGGCGCCCCGAAGATAAAGCCCCGGGATTCGATCGCCACCACCTTAGTCACGCCTTCATCCCGGTAAAAATCGGAAAGACGGCGCACCACCCGCGCAAACCCTTCCGCGTCCCGCAGCAAAGTCGTGATGTCGTAGAACAGAATCCCTTCCTTGGGAAAGTTCGGCACCTCACGGATTCTGGCTTTTAAGTCCATAAAAGGCATTAGATGATCTCCTCGGCGGTGATCGTCTTCTTGGCGAGCACGCTCCGGAGTTTGGCCAATGCGCCCGCCTCGATCTGGCGGACGCGTTCACGGGTAAGGCCGAAGACCTTGCCGATTTCCTCGAGGGTGTGGGGCTCGTCGCCGTCCAGGCCGAACCGCATGATCAACACTTTTTGTTCGTTGGGTTTGAGGACCTTCATCCATCGCACGATGTCCTCTCGACGGCGAATCCCCTCGGTGGTGGTCGCCGGCGAGATCTGTGAGGTATCTTCGATGATGTCCTTCAGCGATGTTTCCTGCGCGTTCCCGATCGGACTTTCGAGCGAATACGTCTTGCGGATCAATTGCTGGAGGTGAACCACTTCATCCACCGGAACCCGAAGCCGCTTCGAGATCTCCTTGGCGTCGGGATCGCGGTCGTGTTCCTGCATCAAGACATCGACCGCCTGGAGATAGTGATTGACCTTTTCGACCACGTGAACCGGCAGCCGGATCAATTTGCTCTGGTTGATGATCGCGCGTTCGATCGATTGACGGATCCACCACGAGGCATACGTCGAGAACTTGAATCCCCGCCGGTAATTGAACTTCTCGACGGCCTTGATCAATCCGATATTGCCCTCCTCCAGCACGTCGGAAAACGGAAGACCCCGGTTGATGTACCGCTTGCCAATGCTCACCACCAAGCGGAGATTGGACTCGATCATTTGCTCGCGGGCCTTGGCGTCGCCCTTCTCGATCAGTTTGGCCAGGCGCTGCTCATCCGCAAACGTGAGCAGGGTCGACCGTCGGATCTCCTTGAGATAGCTCTTGACCGCGTCCATCGCGCCGCCGGGTTCCGGCGCTTCGGTCTCCGCCTCATTTTCGATGATGGCTTCCTTGGCTTCGAACTCGACCTCTTCCCCTTCCCCGCTGCTGGCGGGTTCGTCGTCGTCACCGGCTTTCAGCGGAAACGTTTCTTCCGTGGACAACTCGACCGGCTCGTCGGACAGTTCCAGATCCTTGTCCTTGCGGGGCCGCTTGGGCACCAGTGTCTTCGGTTTTCCACCACTTCGGAGCTGTTTCATTGGACCTTGAACCCCCGGATACCAGACGTCCCGTCCTGCCACCGCACGTCAACGGCTTCCACCCGAGCTGACGACGGCCCGATTCTGAGACGACCGATGACTGTTTCGATGTGCTCCCGGGCGCCTTCTAGCCGGACTTCCACCCGTCCATCGCGCAAATTTTTTGCGTACCCGTCCAGCCCCAATCGCGTCGCCTCAGCCGCCGTGAATTGCCGATACCCCACGCCTTGAACCCGCCCGCTGACTGTAATCGTGACCCGGAACGTCTTCGGGTCGCTCATCGACTCTGGAGAATATCGGGGTGAGAGGATTTGAACCTCCGACACCTAGCTCCCGAAGCTAGTGCGCTACCAGGCTGCGCCACACCCCGTCCTCTTCTCCGCTTCCCCCATTCCCCGATTCCATCTTCCATCACTGCCACGACTCGACCCGCATCCCGTGCGCCTCGGCCACTCCCGAGTGGACGACCCGACCGCGAAACACGTTGAGTCCCGATGCCAGCTCCGGATCTTCCCTCAGCGCCGCCTCAACCCCGCGCTGCACGAGCTTGGTCACGTACGGCAAGGTCATCGAGGTGAGCGCCTGGGTGGACGTCCTCGGGACCGTGCCGGGAAGATTGGCGACCCCGTAGTGAATGACGCCGTGGCTGGTATAGACCGGATCAGCCTGCGTCGTCTTGCGCGCCGTTTCAACGCACCCGCCTTGGTCGATCGACACGTCGACGATGACCGATCCTTTTCGCATTTGGGCAACCGTCTGGCTGGTGACCAGATGCGGCGTGCGCGCTCCCGATACCAACACCGCCCCGATCGCCAGATCGGCCTGGACCATCGCAACTTGGATCGTCTCGGGGCCGGCGATCAGCGTGGTAATGCGGCCGCCGAACAGGTCATCGAGCGCTCGCAGGCGGTTGGGGTCCTGTTCCAGCACGGTGACCCGGGCCCCCATGCCCACCGCCATTTTCGCCGCGCTGGTGCCGACCGTTCCTCCTCCCAAAATGGTCACCCGCCCTCGTTCCACGCCGGGAATCCCGGAGAGCAGGACTCCGCTCCCCCCGTTGGTCTTCTGAAGATACGACGCGCCGACTTGCACGGCCAGCCGCCCGGCAATATCGCTCATCGGGCGTAAGAGCGGTCTGACGCCGTCCGGCTGAGTCACCGTCTCGTAGGCAATCCCCACCACCTCGTTCGCCAGCAGCGTCTCGGTCAGACCGCGGTCGGCGGCCAGGTGAAGGAAGGTGAAAATCGCCTGCCCCTTTTGAATCCAGGGATATTCCTTCGGCAGCGGCTCCTTGACCTTGACCACGAGTTCGCACATGCGGTAGACGGCTTCAGTGGAGGCAACCAGCATCGCGCCCGCCTCTTCGTAGGCGCGATCGGCGTAACCGCTCCCCTCGCCCGCCCCGCGTTCGACGAAGACCTGAGCACCCAACTTCGTCAACGCCCGCACCCCGCCGGGCATCATGCCGACGCGGTACTCGTGCTCCATAATCTCCCGCGGAACGCCAACCTTCATCGCGCCTCCCCGAGGGGAATGCCCCGTCTAAGCCGCCGCAGGTTAGCAGGTCGGAACGCGAAAAGTCAAACGTGCGCTGCGCTCGACGGCGCCGGATCTAATCGCGCCGTAGGCCTCCCCTACACGTGGCGAAGCAACCTGCGCCGCGCCAAAGGCGTGGAATCTAAACTGGGGCCGCTAGGCCCTCGCTCCAGGTGGCGAAGCAACGCGCACCACGCCCGCAGGGCGCGGAATGCAGATAACGCCCGCGGCGCTCCACGCGCGTGGCGAAGCAACATGCACGCGCCCAAGGGGCGTGAATCTCCTTACTGGCGAAACCCATCCGAACAGGTGGCGCCGCCGCGCTTCCACTTTGACAACCCATCAGCCCGGAGCGTACAATCCGCCGCAATCGCGCGAGGAGAAGGGACGTGGGAGCTTCATTTACGACGGTCGGATGGCATCAGGGCCGGGTCCGACTCATCGACCAGCGTCAGTTGCCGGACGAGGTCGTCTACCTCGATTGCGCCGACTACCGCGACGTCGCGGAGGCCATCCGGAATTTGAGCGTTCGGGGGGCGCCGGCCATCGGGATCGCGGCCGCGATGGGGCTTGCCCTCGGGGCGCAATCGCTCGCCGGCCGCGATCCGTCTCGATTCCAGGAAGATCTCATCCGCATCGCCGATGAATTCGCGGCCACCCGCCCAACCGCCGTCAATCTCTTTTGGGCGCTCGACCGCATGAAGCGCGTTGCCTCAAGCCACCGCCATCTCGGCGTGGACGCCCTCATCCGCCAATTGGTGGATGAGTCCCAAGCCATTTTGGACGAGGATATCGCCATGAACCGCGCCATGGGCTCGATCGGCTCGACCTTCATCGAGAGCGGCGAGACGGTCTTGACGCACTGCAACGCCGGCGCGCTCGCGACGGGAGGGTACGGAACGGCGCTGGGGGTGATTCGCGCCGCGTGGGAGGGTGGAAAGAAGATCCGCGTCATCGCGGATGAAACGCGGCCGGTGCTTCAGGGCGCGCGGTTGACCGCCTGGGAGCTGATGCAGGACGCGATCCCGGTCATGCTCATCACCGACAACATGGCTGGCGCGCTGATGCGCGCGGGAAAGATCCAGCGGTGCATCGTGGGGGCGGATCGAATCGCCGCCAACGGCGACGTGGCCAACAAGATCGGCACCTACGGCGTCGCGGTGCTCGCGCACCACCACGCCATTCCGTTCTACGTCGCCGCGCCGACCTCGACCTTGGACCTCTCGATCCCTTCCGGCGCGCACATCCCGATCGAAGCGCGCAACCCGCGGGAAGTCACCCACATCCGCGACGTGGCCCATGTCGCCCCGGAAGGGGTCGCCGTCGACAACCCGGCTTTTGACGTCACGCCCGCCGAGCTCATCACCGCCATCATCACCGAGAAGGGCGCCTTCCGGCCCCACGACATCCATCGCCTGGCCGGCGATCCCGCGTCGCTCGCGGCGTATCGTCTGGCCTGATCCACCGCTCGAACGCGGTTCGGATGTCGCGAGAGAACAGCCGGTCGGTTCTTACTCGCCGAACAGATACCGGGCACCCAGAACGAGCGCCCAGATCGTCGCGGCGTTGGCCAGCGCGATGAGCACGGCAGCCGACCCGATGTCCTTGGCTTGTTTGGAGAGGGGGTGGTGCGCGGAGTCGATGCGATCGATGGCCGCCTCGATCCCCGAGTTGATCAGTTCCGTCATCAGAACGAGGAAGAGGCTGCCGATGAGGAGGCCGCGTTCGGAGCCCGTCCGCCCCAACCACACCGCCAGCGGAGCAAGCAGGACGAACGTGACCACCTCCACGCGGAAGGCCCACTCATCCCGCCATGCCGCCATCAGGCCGTCCAGCGAGTAGCCGGTCGCCCTGATCAGTTTGGTCAGGGGATGTCCTGTGGTGTTCTTAGCCAGACGCTCCGCTCGCCGCTCGCCTACCGTTTGAGATCCCAATCGTAATACCAGCTGAGATAATACCGGAGTCGGTTCGACGATTCATCCAGTTCAGGGAATCGCTGCCAATAATAATCCATCCCGAGATGGAAACTCCACTTGCGCAGCTCAAGACCCAGCGCCGGACCATAGGCGTTGTAGTAGGTCTTATTCCCACCACGGATACGATATCGAAACTCGGCGAACGTGTTGAGGACCACACCGCCCGGCAGCGTCGTCCAGTCGACGCCCTGGTTGAGGTACCCGATGGCACCGGGCCCCTCAACGTTGTCCGCGTCTTGACTTAAGCTACCCCACGTCGAACCCGGCAACCCTTCGATGGCCCAGGCCGGGGAACTCAGCACCCCCAGCAAGAGAACGATCGTTCCCACGCTGAGGCCGCGAGGGATCGATAGGCTCCGTGCATCGCTCCAGTTCTTCACACCGTCTCCTTTGGTTAAAAGACCGACACCGCACCGTGTGAGATCGCGTCGGCTGGAAGTTTGATCCACTGTACGTCTGACGATCGATGTTTGACAAAGTACTGCGGACCCTCTTTGACGACTCGAACATCCTCGTTTTCCGCGACAAAGTCGGTTTCCGGGATATCGATGAGGGGCGGCGCTTCCGCCCATTGAGAGGACTCGAACGGGCTGTGTCTGAAAAACTCAGCGAGGAATACCGCCAACGCTCCATAACTCGTCGGGGTGGAAATCACCCGTTGAGTATGGTGGAGGGGGTTCGGTCGCGGTCCGATCAGTTTGACCGCCACCGGCACGGTGGTGATGGGCGGCAGGGGAATCTCGCGAAGACCCGATGGCTGCAGCGTCGTCCCTCGGATGGCCGCGCCGTGCTCGGGGACGAAGAACACGACCGTGTTGCGTCCCGACGAGGCCAGAAGAGCCAAAAACTCGTCGAGATCCTTGAACAGCGTTTGCGCGAACGACGTGTATTGGGCTCTGACATCCCCTTGTGGTCCCGTGTCCCCGGCCCGGCGTCCCCCGATGTGCAGGGTGGTGGTGTTGTAGTACAGCGCGGCCCGCTGCGCCCCCGACCGGTTCCTGGTGTTCCACCACCGCTCCAACACCGCATAATCGGCGCGGAGCGGCCCACCCGTGAAATCGTATTGGCGGATCGGAAGATCCTCGATCTCGAGCGGAGCGCCGAGGTGCCCCCAGTTCCTCACATCGTCTTTGAACCCCATATACGTGCCGTCGTGATTGAGGGCGAACGACGTGGCGTAGCCGAGTCGTTGGAGCGCGTCGGACAGGTAGCACTCGTGCGGCGCTCGCCGATAGAGCGCCTCCTGAGTCGTCTGGCCGCACGTCGATCGCAAGAGCCGGAGCGCGGCAATCGTGCTGTGAGACGTCACGGAGTTGAAGTCCGTCAGAATGTAGTCGAATGCGCGAAGGAACGGAGCGTCCTCCATGCCGATCTCCCGGAGATCGTCCCACGACAGGGAACAGACGTGGAGCACGACGACGTCGAAATCCGCCCCCTGATCATCGAGGGGCGGGAAATTGACCACGCGTTTGGACTCGGCCGTCAAGAACGAGGCCACCACCCGGTCTACGCCCGCTTTGGGCTGGGTCGCCTCCCGCAGCCCCACGATCAACAGCAGAGCGACGACGAACGGGGTCAACCGGACGGAGCGGCGGACGGCCAGCGTCGTCGCGAACAAGGCCACGATGGCCGACACGACCCAGGGGTTGAAAAACCCTCGCAGAAACTGAACGAGAAATTCGCCGGTCGGCAGCCCCTCGTTGGCCACGAACCTCACCACGTCGGGTAGCGGCGGCAACCACGAGTCGTGCCACGCGAGCAACACTCCGATGACGAGGCTGAGTCCCGATCGGACGACGCTCGCCAATCGGGACCGCGTCAGGACCTTCGGAAGCGGAACGATGAGAAAAAGGACGAAAGCGAGATTCAGGAAAATATCGAGCGGGATCGTACCGCGGAAATAAAAGTACCCCTTGGTGAAGAAATACGCTGCCCAACCTCCCACCGCTCGCGCTCCCTACCCTCGACCGATCACGAACACCGCCCCCGCGCCTCGTGAAGGGTCACCGCGCGGACACGGGTTCTTGTCCCGTAACCCGAGGCCCCGACTTTTGGGCGAATTCGATCCACGTGATGAGAAATCGGCTCAACGGCTCTTCGAGCCGAACGCCGAGATAGGTCGTCCCGCTCCTCGCGCTCCGCCACACGATCCTCCCCCGCAGGGTGAGGACGTCTGAGCCCGGGATGAGACGGACCGCGCAGACATCCGGCAAAACCCCGGTTCCCTCGCGAAGCCGAATCAAGAGGCCGGTTTCGCTCACGTCCTCGGTGACCCCGGCCGAAACCGCATCGCGCGACACGACTTCGCACGGCATCTCCAACGGGTTTCGCGGAGCCAGACGACGGATCGATCGGTCCCTCTCAAACGCCCGGATCACGGACGTGCCCAACAAGAACAGTGAACGCCCCACCGAGGTATCCGCCGGAAGGCGCGTCGCCCAGCCCGATGACTCGCAATAGATATGCCGAATCAAGCCCTGTTGTTGTTCGTCGGACACCTCCTGGAATTCGATCCCGACAAAGGATTGTTCGTTTCCGACCCGGTCGTTGCGCACCACGCGTCCCTTGACCACCGTCGATTCTCCCAGATCATCCCGGAGATGGACCTCAACCGACAGAGGGAGGCCACGGGGCGGATCGAGGAGGAGGCGAACGCCGGTCTCACTGAGGTCGAACACCTGGGCCGGTATCGTCACGCCGTCCGCATGAAGCTCACCGGAGATCTCCCGCAGCAACCGGGGCGATTCCCGGCGCTGAGGCCGTTCCCGTGCGACGGTGGCGGCCGTGGTGCACACGACGAAGTTATAGCCGGCCCACAGGAGGCTGACCACAACGGCGGAGTCGGCGTACCCCCATCGCGCGAGGTCGACCACGCCGAAGACGATCCCGACGCCCAACGCGCACGCGAGGCCGACGTACGGAAGACTCGGAAGCAGGTGGAAGGTCGGCCGCAAGAAGCGGGTCCCTTTGGGGGTCACGTGGAACACCGAGGACCCGGTGAACAGGACCGAGCCGATCAGCGTCGCCGTGAGATACGCCGACATCACGGTCTCATACACGTCGGCCCAGAACGGATTGCAGAACCCGCGAGTGATCGTGGAGAACGTCACCAGCGTCCCAAGATAGGCCGTGACGTAGAACGTCAGAAGCGTCCAGGGATTTGCGGCGATAACGTATTGTCCGAACAACAGGTACGCGAGAGGGGCCACCATGTAGATCAGCCGGGCCGGCCCGTGCAGGAAGTAGTACATGGACGCGAAGTAATCCACGCGCTGGATGAGCGTGAGCCCCGGGATCAGGAGCGGATTGTGCCGGGACAGGAAAATCTGGAAAGCCCCTCGCGCCCACCGTCGGCGCTGCCTCAGAAAGCTCGAGTAGCTCTCGGGGGCGAGGCCGGCCGTCAAGATCCGGTTGAGGTACACCGACCGGTAACCTTTGGCGTGGAGCAGGATACTGGTGTGGATGTCCTCGGTCACCGAGGCCGTCGCGAACCCGCCGATCTCGTCCAAGCATCGCCGTCGAAATACGCCGCCGCTTCCGGTGAAAAACATCGAGTTGTGGCGGTCACGACCGGGCTGGACGATTCGGAAGAAGAGGTCCTGCTCGTTGGCGAGCTTGTCCTCCAACCGGAGGTTACGCTGGAAGATATCGGGATTAGAAAAATGGTGCGGCGTCTGGACCAACGCCACCTTGGGATCGTCGAACGCGCCGATCGTCTCCTTCAGGAACGCCCGAACCGGGACGTGATCGGTGTCGAAGGTGACGATGATTTCCCCAGTCGAGCGCGCCAGCGCGTAGTTGAGGTTTCCGGCTTTGGCGTAGTCCCGAGTGGGGCGGCTGAGATACACGCAGCCGAGCGACGCGGCCAGTTGGCGGATCTCGCGCCGGCCCCCGTCGTCCAACACATAGATCTTCTTCCGATCGGCCGGATACTCCATCGCCCGGCAGGCGACGAGCGTTCGCCGGAGGATCTCCATCGGCTCGTTGCAGATCGTGACGAAGACATCGACGGAGGGACAGCGACTCGGATCATACGGTGGCACCGTCCGCTGGGTCGGGTTGACCACCTGCAGATAGAAGAACAGGGTTCCGCCGAATCCGTAGAGCTCGGCGGCGAATACGGCGAGACTCAGGCCTAAACTCAAGGGGTCGGCAGTGTTGAGCGTATACAGGCCCCGCCAGAGGAGATAGCGCAGACTCAAGGCCACGCTGAGCGCCACGATCAGCCATTGGAGCTTCGATGGTCCGCGATATCGCCTGGTCAAAAGGAGAATCGCCCCCAATGCGACTCCGGAGAGGAGCACGTCGACGAACGTCAACGGCCCTCCCGTCAGCGCCGAAAGGCTTGACCCTCCGGCCGACGCCCCAGTGGCCTCTGCGGCCTGGGCCACGGCTCCCCAAGCCCATCGTCCTGGAAGAGGAGAGAACTCCCCGCCCAGGACAGCCAACGCCGCCAAGGCGGCGCACGCCATACCGGCTATCCGGAGACAACGGACCATCTGTGGGCGTTGTTCCACGTCTTCCCCCGCGCTTTTTGAGCGTAGAGACACCATCGGTGTTGGCAGTAAGACCGGCGAGGGACATGGTTTCCTCCCGGCATATTCGAGGGTAAATTGGCCAAAAAAGACCACACACCGAGTTCTACGCTGGAAGACCCCGACGCGGGGGGCGCAGCCGCCCTAGACCGAGCGCGTGACGCACTCGATAAGGCGAAAGGAATAGGTCTCGCGGCATTGGGCGCACGACAGGTCGAGGACATCACGTACCACATCCACCGAGTGCACGCCGATCGCCGGCAGATGGGCGGTCGCACACCGGAGGAGGGGCTCCACAAACAGCGGGGCCGCGTCGCCGAGCGCGCCCCCCCCTTCCTCGGACCACCGCCCGAGTCGGACGGTGTGGCGGATCTTACACTGCCGGCACGCGACGATGATCCCCGACCCTTTGAGCTGTCTGACCGCCAGGTCGAGGCGGTGCATGGCGAAGCACTGTTGAAGGAACGCGGGACTGAGGAACGTGCTCACGGCCCGGCCTTATGGAGCCAGACCGTATTTCTTGAGGCGATACCCCAGTTGCCGGGGGGTGATGCCCAGGATTTTTGCCGCCTTCGCCTGGACACCGCCCGACTCCTCCATGGCCTTGACGATCTGCTGACGCTCCAGATCCTGCACCGACGAGACCAGCGATGCCTCGGCTGGCGCGCCAAGCGCCCCGGCCGGCGGCCGTTCGCCGAGAATCGCGGTGACGTCTTGCAGGTTGATCTGCGGCTGACGCCCCATGATCACGAGGCGTTCCAAGGCGTTTTCCAGCTCCCGCACGTTGCCCGGCCAGTGGTACTCAACCAGCCGCGCGAGCGCGTCGGGCAAGATCGTGGTCGGCTTCTGGTGCTCCTGGCGAAACCGCTTGAGGAAATGGTCAACCAGCAGCGGGATATCTTCCTGGCGCTCGCGCAGCGGAGGGATCCGGATGGGAACGACCTTGAGCCGATAGTAGAGATCCTCGCGGAAGTGCCCTTCCGCGACCGCCCGCTCCAGGTCACGGTTGGTCGCGGCGATGAGGCGGACCTGCACGGTGATCGACTTCCCCCCGCCGACCCGCTCGAAGGTCCGCTCTTGGAGGACACGGAGGAGTTTGGACTGCATGGCCAGGGGCAATTCACCGATCTCGTCCAGAAAGAGCGAGCCGCCATCGGCCAACTCGAACCGCCCCTTCCGAACCGCCATCGCGCCGGTAAACGCGCCTTTTTCGTGACCGAACAACTCGCTCTCGACTAGGTTTTCCGGCAGCGCGGCGCAGTTTAATGTGATAAACGGACCGTCGGCCTGGGGGCTGTTGTAGTGGATCGCCCGGGCGATCAGTTCCTTGCCGGTCCCGCTTTCACCGAGCAGGAGGACGGTCGCGCGGCTCCCCCCGACCTTCTCGATGGCCTCGAACACCTCGGCCATCGCCCCGCTACGCCCCACGATCGGCGACGTGCGGTAGCGGGCCTGGAGTTGGTGCTGCAACGAGAGGTTCATCGCCTCGAGGGCGCGGCGCTCGTCGTCCACGATGCGCTGCAGCTTGACCGCCTGTCCGATGAGCGACGCCACGACGGTCAGCACCCGCACGTCTTCTTCCAGGCTGGTTGACGCGTCGGGAGAAAGGCGGTCGACGCTCAGCACGCCCAGGGTCTGGCCCTGCGCCTGCACGGGCACCGCCACGAGGGCCAGCTTCGAGAGATCCTGACGCGATTGCGTGCGATTCAGAAACAACGGCTCTTTGTCCAGGTCGGGCACGATCATCGGCTCACCGCTTGAAAAAACGGCACCCGTCACGCCCTCGTTGGCTTTGAATCGGCCCCGAGCCATTTCCTCGGGCGTCAGGCCGTGGGCCGCGGTGATCACCAGGTCGTCGCTCGCCTGGTCATGCAGCGCGAGGGTTCCCCGCGTCCGACCCAAAACGGTGCCCAAGATGCGCAAGACCTCCCGGCTGGTCTCCTTGATGTCCAGCGAGGTGGACAGCGTGCGAGCGACCTCGTACAGGCAGGTCAGCTCTTGAACCTTGCGTTCCAGCGGAGTCACGACGCGCGGCACGAGGCAGAGCGATTGTTCGGCAAACGAGCCACGGCGTGCACGAGGCGCTGTCTCGCCAGGTGACCATCGCGGGGACGATCCCGGGGGCGCGCGGATCGAGGTACCGAGGCCCCTCTCTCCCCATCGCGACCCCGGGAATCGTTCAACCCACCATGCGGCGCACCAGCGCGACGCTCCCCGTTAAATGTCAAAATAGAGGAAGAACTCGTACGGGTGCGGACGTAGCCGCATCGCGTCGATCTCCTTCTCGCGTTTGTAGGTGATCCAGGTCTGGAGCGCGTCCTTGCTGAACACGTCGTTTTTGGTCAAGAACGCGTGGTCGGCTTCAAGGTTTTCCAGGGCCTCGTCCAAGCTGCCCGGCATCGTCTTGACCCTCGCCAATTCCTTGCTGTCCATTTCGTAGAGGTCTTTCTCAATCGGCTGTCCCGGATCAATCTTGTTCTCGATCCCGTCGAGGCCGGCCATCAACATCGCCGCGAACGACAGGTACGGATTGCACGAGGGGTCCGGGAAACGCACCTCGATCCGCTTGGCCTTCGGGCTCGGCGAGTACATCGGGATACGGATCGAGGCCGAACGGTTCCGGCTCGAATAGGCCAGGTTCACCGGCGCCTCGAACCCCGGCGTGAGTCGCTTGTAAGAATTGGTCGTGGGGTTGGTGAGCGCCGCCAGCGCGCCCGCGTGTTTGAGGATCCCGCCGATGTAATACAGGCACAGTTGCGAAACCCCCGCATATTCCTTCCCGGCGAAGAGCGGCTTGCCCTCCTTCCAAATCGACTGGTGGGTGTGCATGCCCGAACCATTGTCGCCGAAGATCGGCTTCGGCATGAACGTCGCGGTCTTATTGTGGCGTTTGGCGACGTTTTTGACGATGTACTTGAACATCATCATCTTGTCGCCCATGTTCACCAGCGAATCGAAGCGGATGTCGATCTCAGCCTGGCCCGCGGTGGCCACTTCGTGGTGCTGACGTTCGACCGAGATCCCCATTTTCTGCATTTCCAGCACCATCTCGGTGCGGATATCCTCCTGGGAATCGACCGGCGACACGGGGAAGTAGCCTTCCTTGTGCCGAGGCTTGTACCCTCGGTTGGCGCCTTCCGCCCCCGAGTTCCAGATCCCCTCTTCAGAATCGAGAAAGTAGTAACCGCTGTGGCTGGTCTGATCGAAGCGGGCGGTATCCAAGATGAAGAACTCGTATTCCGGTCCGAAAAACGCGGTGTCGCCGATCTTGGTCGACTTGAGGTATTGCTCGGCCTTCTGGGCAATGAATCGCGGATCCCGATCGTACGACTCGCGGGTGATCGGGTCGACGATGTTGCAGATCAGGCTGAGGGTCGGGGTTTTCATGAACGGGTCCATCACCGCGGTCTTGGGGTCGGGCATCACCAGCATGTCGCTGGCGTTGATCGCCTTCCACCCACGGATCGACGACCCGTCGAATCCCAATCCATCTTTAAAAATCCCTTCCGAAAGCTCCTCAATCGGAATCGAAAAATGCTGCCACACCCCGGGGAAGTCGACAAACTTCATATCGACCATCATCGCCTTGCTTTTCTTCGCCAGTTCCAGCACCTCTTTCGCCGTCATTGCCCTCTCTCCTTTCGCCCCAACGCCACGCTTGTTTTCTCGAACAAGCCCCAAAATAAAAAAACGCCCCAGACACGAAACCCGTCTGAAGGACGCCTTTGTCCCCCTCCTAGCTCCTGAAAGAACCTACAAACTAGGCCGCTTATAGCATGTCGCGAACGGCGGTGTCAAGCGTGGCCAGGCACCCTCCTTGTCGGCCTTGATCGTCAATTCAAATCCTGATACTGGCTGTTTCTTAGGTGTATTAGGCATTCCTCAACGCTCTCGATGACAGCCGGAACGTTACCCACGGCTGAAGGCGTGCTTATGAGGGACTCGATCCAGCACGCTTGCGCAAAGACTGTCAATCCCGCCGACCACCAATAGACTTGGCAGCCTGAAGCCGGTATAGTGTCATCCCGTTCGTGGACGACTCGACACCAACCGGCTCCATCGGTCACCGTCGCGTTGCGCGCTGGCTCGCGTGCGCGGCGAGTCTGCTGCTCGCGTCGTGCGCGCTGGTCGTCCTTCCCGACACAAAGTACTCGCCGTCGCTGACCTGGCGGACCATCACCACCGACCACTTCACGATCCACTTTCACCAGGGCGAGGACGAGGTGGCGCGCCGGGTGGCCGGCCTCGCGGAGGACGTGCATCGCCGGCTCGCGCCCGTCTTCAGATGGACACCCGCCACCGCGACCCAATTGATCTTGATCGACACCGAAGACGTCGTGTCCGGGGCGGCGAGCCCGATCCCCTACAACACGCTCTACATCAATCTCACGCCGCCGGCGGGCTCGATGTTTCTGGTGAACTATGACGACTGGTTGCGTCTGGTCATCACCCACGAGTACGCGCACATCCTCCACCTCGACACCGCATCCGGCGTGAACCTCGCGCTGCGCCGCGTGTTCGGGCGCGTGCCCTTCGTGGTCTTTCCGTTCCTCACGACGCTCCCCAACCTCTGGCAACCGATCTGGATGATCGAGGGCCTCGCCACCCACGAAGAGACCGACCAGGGCGTGAGCGACCGGCGCGACAACGCGTTCGCGGACATGATCCTGCGGATGGCGGTGTTGGAGCACGACTTTCCCACGATCGATCAGGCCGACGGCCTCGACCGCTGGCCCGGCGGCCAGGTGCCTTACCTGTTCGGTTCGCGCTTCTACCAGTACCTGGCCAAAAAGTTCGGGGAACACGTCCCCACGGAGATCGGTCGCCAATACGCAGAGCGACCTCTGGCGTTCTACGTCGGCGCCACGGGGGAGACCCTTTTGGGGACGACGTATCGGCAACTGTGGGACAACTGGCGGCGTTTACTCGCTCAGCGGTTCGACGCGCAGCGCACTGGCATCGAAGCCAACGGCCTCACGGCGGTCACAAGCCTGACCGCGCGCGGCGGGACGATCCTCGGCCCCGTCGTCTCCCCCGACGGCTCGACGATCGCCTACACCGAGAACAGCCTGGACGCGTTCCCTACGCTCCGTACGATCCGCATCGACGGCACCGGCGATCGCGCGATTACGAGGCGGAACTCCGGCTTCCACGCGAGCTGGTCGCCCGACGGGAAGACGATCGCGTTCGCCCAGGTCGAGATCTGGAAGAATTACTCCCTCTACAGCGACCTCTATCTCGCCGACGTGGCGGGTGGAACCACGCGTCGCCTCACGTACGGCGCGCGCGCGACGGATCCCGAGTTCTCGCCGGATGGGAAGACCCTCGCGTTCGTCGGCCATGACCTCGGGAAGAACCGCCTAATGACATTCGACCTCGCCACCGGCGCCATCCATTCCCTCACGGACTGGACCGAGGCGATCCAATTCGCCGCGCCGCGATGGTCGCCCGACGGACGCTCCATCGCGCTCGCGGTCTGGACCGAGGGCCGTCAGGACATCGCCCTGTTCGACGTCGACGCGCGCTCGCTCCGGATGATCACGCAGGACCGCGCGACGGACCTGACCCCGAGCTGGTCGCGAGACGGACACACGCTGTACTTTACGTCGGACCGCACCGGGGTGTACAACGTGTTCGCCTACGCGCCAGTTGACGGCACGCTCACGCAAGCGACCAACGTCCTTGGAGGAGCGTTCACCCCGGCGGAACTCGCCGACGGCAGTCTCGCGTTCGCCAATTACACCTCGCGAGGGTTCGACCTGGGCCTGGCTGCGCCGACGGCTCTCCCTGCCTCACCCGCTCCAGCCTCGCACGAAAACCCGCGCCTCGCGGCCGTGCCGCCGGCCTTCTCTCCTCCCACGACTCCATACTCGCCCTTGCCCACGCTCGCCCCCCGTTTCTGGGCACCGGTGCTGAGTGCGGACGAAGAAGGCGGGCAATACGGGTTGACGACCGGCGGGCTCGACGTGCTGGGTTACCACAAGTACTCGCTGACCGCGCTGTATGGCACCAGCAGCCGCCGCGGAAGCTACGTCTTCACCTATCGGTTCGATCGGCTGTACCCGTCGTTTGACGTGTCAGTCTCCGACATCCCGACCCTCTACGGAGATTTTTTCAGGGAAGCGAACGGCCGCACGAGCGAATATTGGGAGCGACGCCAACGGCTCGACGCCGACGTCGTGCTGCCCATCTTCAAGACGCATTGGACCCAGGCGCTGTCGGTGGGCTACCGCAGGGAACGCCTTTCCGACCTATCGCGGACGCCGTTCGGCGCCCAACCACCTGCCGTGGGAACCCTCGGCGGGATTCGCGTGGCCTGGCGGTTCAACAACGCGGACGAGTTCGGTTACTCGATCAGCCCCGAGGGCGGCCGCCGGCTCGTCGCCACGTTCCAGCGCAACGCCGAAGCCCTCGGCAGCGACTTCGACACCGCGCGCTACGTGGGCGCGTGGTACGAGTACCTCAACCTTCCATACCTCCGCCACCATGTCCTCGCCCTTCGCGCGGTGGGCGGGGTGGCGTCCGGCGCCGTCCTGCCGCAGCGGACGTTTCAGCTCGGCGGTCCTTCCCTGTCCGAGGAGTTGCTGGAAGACGATGCCGCCGCGATGTTGCTGCGAGGCTATCGCAGCCGGGCGATCCGAGGCCAGCGGATGGCCGTAGGCAGCCTGGAATACCGTTTCCCCATTTGGAATATCGAGCGGGGGTTCACCACCAAGCCCTTCTTCTTCCACCGTGTGCACGGCGCGCTCTTCGTCGACTCCGGCAACGCGTGGGACGCATCCCAAACCGCGTCGGACTACAAGACCGGCGTCGGCGCTGAACTCGGTACGGACATGACGCTCGCTTACCGCCTTCGGATTCGCTTGAGGATCGGAGTCGCGGTCGGGCTAGATCAGAACGGCGTAACGCAAGGTTACTTCAGCGCGGGACATGCGTTCTGACGCGAGGGGCGAGGCTCTGACCCCGTGGCGAGCCTAGTACTAAAGCTCGCAGACCCCACCCTTCTCCTCTTTTCTGCTCCAAGAAAAACCTAGTTTGCGCCTTTAAGAAAGTCCGAGAATTGATCCGTGAGTTTTCGGCGCTCTTCCTTTGACGGGCTCCCCAGGATCACCAGATTCCACATATCAGATATCACTAAGCTCGGAATCCCAATAAAACGTTTGTCATTTCGATGGTGAATAAATCCAACTAGCTGATCATCTAAGGTGATTAATACCACCGAAGGTAATGGATTCATCTGATAAGGGTCGCATGTCGTCGAGTCATACAACACATAAGGCCCGAGTGGCTCTCGCCACTTCTTATATTGGAACTCAGATATGTAAGCCTTGACCAGATCAAATGGGGGTGGTATAACCTTCCCATTTCTAAAGTCAACAAGCTCTAACAGAGCACTTTCCACTGTTTTTGGAATACGAAGGTTTTTTCGGAACAAGAACCCTTGAACAGCAAACAAATTATCCGGCAAGTTTTGGTCCGGGGTAAACGGCGACACAACCCTTCCCAGTTTTTCTCGTTTATTTGACACTAGTGCAGAACCAGGAACAATTTTCTCCGCCATCTGCCCATCTTCTTTCAACAAGGCGAGGATGACCTTAAACCACTTACCACTCTGCTCAACAACACACACAGTAACACCGTCATCTAAGACCGCTAATACCTTTCCCTTGGGCAATTCTCTGAAATTGGCGGGGCCGTCTACCTCGTGCATAGCAGCATATGCCTGGGGCAGACCATTAAAGACGGAGAATAAAAGTCCGAACACACTTAAAACGAAAAAGGGGACGGATTTATTTTCCATCTTTCGTTCGAGGAGGTGGTGAAGACATTCGGCGAAGCCGTGGAGATCGTTTTGAAAGGGTGCGTGACCCGCAGGGCGCTGGACGACCGGTGAGCCGGCTCATCCCCCTCCTCCCCCGCAGTTCTGGAAGGATGGCGGGAAGCAGCATCTCGTTACAGCGTTCGAGCGCAGAGTACTTCGTCGTCGCGGAGGGCTTCGAGGGCGGAGGCGGGGACGGAGGTGACGGCAAGGGTGTCGCCGACGGCGTTGAAGACCTCGATGGAGTACCCCTCTGTACCATCAGGGGCGACGTGGTGGTCCACCAGCTTGACGATGTCGCCGCGACGGAGACGATGCTCCGGCACATCACACGTCAGCGCTGCATCCGTGTAGAGTTCCCACTTCATCACGTCCTCCGAGTGTCTGGGATGAGTGTAACGAACTTCGTGACGCCAGACAAGTGCTCGGTCATCCAGATGGTGCGAACGGCCAGCGTCACCCCGTTCGAGCCGGTGAGCGTGCCTCGACTCTCGTAGTACTGGCCAAACTTGTTGGATTCCAGCGCCACGGCATCCAACGGAAGAATCTGCGCGCGCAAGTCCCGGAGCAGTTGGTCAGCGTTTTCCAGCGTATAGCCCGCCCGTGCCAGGAAGACCGATTTATCGCCGCGTGCTTGCGACAAAAGCAGGTAGCGCGTTAGCTTGTCTTTGGCGATAGTTGCGTCCGCAGGCAATTTCATGACGCCCTCAGACGCGTAGGGTACCTTCCAGGACCTCCGAGTCGTCGGGAATCGGTTCCCCGTGTTTTTTGAGGCTCTTGAGATATACGGCGATCGCGTCGGACGCCATCGAGCGCGCTTCCGTGAGCGTCTCACCGTAGCTCACGCAGCCAGGGAGCGACGGGACGATCACCGTGTACCCGCCTTCCGGCTCCGGTCGCAGAAGAATTCGGTACGACAATTCTCGCTTGGGGGGAGCGGCCGCTTTGCGACGCCTGGTGACCATATCCTCATTGACCTCCGTCTCGCGCTCTTCCCGGAGAGTCCGCTTTCATTCCTTCCCGGGGTATGGACGATCGTAGCGGATTGATTCCGGCGGGGTCAAGCCCTCACGTCGTCACCGCTCCCGATACCGATTCGTCACCGGCATCCGGCGGTCTTTGCCCAGGGCGCGGGGGGTGAGTTTGATTCCGATGGGGGATTGACGGCGCTTGTATTCGCTGCCGTCGACCAGCTTGGCGACCTTCTCCACCGTCTTACGCGGGTAGCCCATCGCCACGATGTCGTCCACGCTGCGGTCTTCCTCGACGTAGGCGCGCAGGATGGGGTCGAGCACGTCGTACGGGGGAAGGCTGTCCTGGTCGCGCTGATGGGGGCGCAGTTCCGCGGTGGGCTCGCGCGCGAGAATCCGGGCCGGGATCGCTTCCGCGTCGCGGTTGCGGAAGTTGGCGAGCGCATAGACCAGGGTCTTCGGCACGTCTTTGATCACCGCAAACCCTCCCGCCATGTCGCCGTACAGGGTTGCGTAGCCCACGCTCATCTCGCTCTTATTCCCGGTCGTCAACACCAGCCATCCGAACTTGTTGGAGAGCGCCATGAGCAGGTTACCCCGGATGCGAGCCTGGATATTTTCCTCGGTCGTGTCGGACGGCCGCTTGGCGAATGGGGCCGCCAACGTCTTGTCGTAGACCGTCATGATCTCGTGGATGCGGAGCGTGATGAGGCGAATGCCGAGCCGGTCCACCAAGGCCTCGACGTCCTCGCGGCTCTGAACCGACGTATACGGAGACGGCATGAACACGCCTACCACCCGCGAGGCCCCGAGCGCGTCCACCGCGATCGCGGCGGTGAGCGCCGAGTCCACGCCCCCGCTCAATCCGATGACGACCGTGCTGAAGCCGTTCTTCGCCACGTAGTCGCGCACCCCGAGCGCCAGCGCGCGGTAGACTTCCTCGTCCGGCGACAAGAGCGGAGCGATCGGTCGCGCCGGCCCCGGTTTGCGCGGGCGCGACCCAGTGGTTGGGACCTCGATGTGCTGGACCTGGCCGTACCGCTCCAGCAGCGCGAGTTTCTTCTTGCGGCGCCTGGTGTCGCGCAGGCGTGCCTGACGGACCGCGCCCACGTCCACGTTGACCACGATCAGGTCTTCGACGAACTGCTTGCCTCGCGCCAACAAGGTTCCGCGGTGATCCATCACCACGCTGTGACCGTCGAACACCAACTCATCCTGAGCGCCCACCAGATTGACCGCCGCGACGATCGCCAGATTATCGGTGGCGCGCGTGGCGTACATGCGCTCGCGAAAGACCCCCTTCCCCTGGTGGTACGGCGACGCATTGATGTTCACGATCACTTCAGCCCCGCCGACCACCGCTTGCACCTGGATCGGCCCTTCGGGGTACCAGAGGTCCTCGCAGATCGTGATGCCGACCCGGGCACCCGCGATGGTGAACACGGGACAGGAGCGACCCGCTTGGAAATAGCGCTCCTCGTCGAACACTCCGTAGTTCGGAAGGTACATCTTATGGTACATCCCGACGCGTCGGCCGTTCGCCAGCACCGCGGCGGCGTTAAAAATATCTTCGCCGCGATCCACCACGCCGACGACAGCCACGATCCCTCGCGTCGCGGCGGTAATCGCATCCAACCTCGTGTGGGTGTCTCGGAGGAACTGCGGCTTGAGGAGCAAATCTTCGGGGGGATATCCGGTCAAAGCCAATTCGGGAAACGCGACGAGATCGGCCCCGGCCCTGCGGGCTTCGCCGATCAATCGCCGGATGGCCGAGGCGTTCCCGTCGAGGTCCCCCACGGTGCTGTTCATCTGGGCCAGGGCGAGTCTCAACCGGCGCATCGACGTCCTCCGCCGTTGACTCTACTTACGAGGGGGATGAGGTGTCAAGACGCGGCGTGATTACGGCTCCCGAATCACCAAGCGGCCGGTCATGCTCTGTCGGTAGTGATCGGTGGGACGCATCGCGTGGCAGGCAAAGCGGAACTCCCCGGCCCGCTCGGGAGTGAACCGCACGACGACCCGAGCCTTGGGTGGGATCTCCAACTCCGCCACGCCCAGCGTTTCCGCCGTCACGCCGCCGATCTCGACGTCCACCGTAAGGTCCTGGAGCGCGTCGCTCACGAATTCATGCAGAACCGTCCCGTCGTTGACGAGGATCAGCTCGCTGTCGCGGCCGACGGTCAGGCGGATTTCGGGAGGGTCGAAGCGGTACTCGCGAAGGTGAACGGTCGTGGAATCGACCGCGTCCTCTGCGCCGGCGGATGAACCGGTCGCCGCGAGCAGCGCCGTGCCAACCGCGACACCGCGCACGAACGTCAGCGTCGGCCCCGCCTCGCGGTCACGCCGCATGCAGCTTCCTCTGGACTTCCAACACCCCGAAGACGACTGGAAAGTAGAGGAGATAGCTCCCCGCTTCGACCAACGACGGGTGAGATCGGTACCCGAACACCCCCGCCGCCAGCGAGCCCAGAAAACTGCGCTCGTTCAACAGCCAGGACGTGTCCCACAACGGCTCGACAATGCCGGGAAGCCACCCTCCGGCGATCAGATGGCCGAAGCCGCTCGCCAACATCCCGGCCGCCATGAAGATCAGGACGACGCCGCTCACGCGAAAGAACGGCTTCAGGTCGAGGTGGCCGAACCCTTTGAAAAACGCCCACGTCATCAGAACCCCCACCCCGACGCCCAGCAGCCCGCCGGTCACCGCCGCCCCGACGGACTCCCCGGCCGCGCCCTGCAGGAAGAGACCCCACAGGAACAACACCGTCTCGACTCCTTCTCGAAACACCCCGACGAACGCCAAGGCGGCCAGGGCCCACAACCGCCGCTTGGCGATCGCCAGCTCCGCCCGATGCTGAAGGTCTCCCTTGATCTCCCGGGCGTTGTGATGCATCCAGACCACCATGTGGGTGAGGACGACGGTGGCGAGGAAGAGGATCGCCGTTTGAAAGATCTCCTGCCCCGCATCTTGAAACAACCCGGCCGCATAGGTCGAGAGCCCGGCAAACGTCGCCGCGGCGGCGACCGCCCACGCCACGCCCCAATACACCATGCGGAACTGCAAGGACTGCCCGATCTTGTCGAGATAGGTGAGGAGGATCCCGACGATCAAGGCCGCCTCGATCGTCTCTCTCCAGGTAATGACGAATGTGCCCAACATCGATGCTCCTATTCCGCGATGACCACGCCGCGCGCCGTGTCAGGATGGAATTCGCCGAAGAATTCGTATCGACCGGGTCTCAGCGGCGGAAGCAGAATCGTCGCCGATTGCCCGGGCCGAATCAGCTTTTCGCGATTGAGGCTCGGGCTATCGAATTCTTCAGCCGCCGCATCCTCGTTGGTCACGACCAATTTGATTTTGGTGTTGGCCTTGACCGTGATTTCCTTGGGCGAAAACACGTGGTCTTTGATCGTCAGCGTCCGCTCCTCGTCTCCAGCCGCCAACGACACCCCTGTCATCACGAACGTCGCGCACAGGACACCGGCTGCCATCAACATGTTGACGTTACGCATGATCTCCCTTCGCAGTGACGGTGGCTCATCTTCCATCAGAAGATCCCACCAGGAGGTGCTGGCCTCATATTGGAATTAGATTTCAATTTCAGTGGTAATGATAAGCGGAATGGACGCTCGACGTCAAGAACTTTTCGATAGGCGATCCGGGGGGGACCGACGAATGCGAGGGAGATCGACCGACCTTAGGCCGTGTGACCGTGGGTGCGGGGGATGCGTTTCCCGCTGTGGGCTTCGCACGTCTTGCAGATCCCATACAATTCGAGCTTGTGGAAGGTGATACGGAACTCGTGTTCGCCGGCCACCTGCTCTTGAAATTTCTCGATCTGAAAATTGGAGAATTCGATGATACGCCCGCATTTCGTGCAAATCAGATGGTCGTGGTGGGACTTCCAGGCGACGTTGTCGTAAATCGTCTTGCCCTTACCGAAGTGGCGTTCCTGAGCCAGATCCCACTGGCAGAGCAGTTTTAACGTCCGGTACACGGTAATGATCCCGATGGAGGGGTCTTTCTTGGCCACTTCGTGGTACAGTTCTTCGACCGTGATGTGGTCTTGGTTGAGAAAGATCTCGGCGATCAGCTCGCGTTGGTGCGTCAGTTTCAGGCCGTGCTCGCGAAGCCTGGCATGAAGCAATTCGCTCGAACGTGCTTTGGAGTGTGGTTTCAGCATAATGAAATTTTGTTTCAATTCAGAATAAAGAAAAACACCGACCCCTGTCAAGAACGCGGGCCGTGGCTCAAACCGCTTGACTTTCGAAAGGGTTGCTTTACAATGGCCTGTCTTTAGTCACGACAGGCCGCAAGACTCAACGGAGAAGGAACAGGAAAATGGCATCTGGACGAGAGCGACAAAAAGAACTCCGGCGACGCCAGAAACGTCGGCGCGAAGTGCTGAGAGCACGGCGGAAAGTGGCCATGAAGGCAAAGGCTCCCGCCGCCAAAAAATCGGTGAAACCAAAGGTCAAGAAAGAAAAACTCAGCCCCGCAGCGCCACCAGCGGGCGCCCCGTAGCGCGTCCGACCTCGCGTCAGGCGCGGCTGCGCGCCGTCACGATCACCGCCTCCGCGATCTGTTTCATCGGACGACGGTCGTTCATGCTTTGACGCTGCAACACTCGGAAGGCTTCCTCCTCGGTGAGCCGACGCTCACGCATCAGAATGCCCTTCGCCTTCTCGACGAGCTTGCGGAGTTCCAGCGCTTCATGCATCTGGGCGGTTTCCTGTACCAACCGCGTGTTTTCGATCGCCACCGCGGCCTGATTGGCGATCGCCTCCAGGAGCCCGATCTCATCAGGTAAAAACACGTGCGCTTCGCTCGTGTAGCTGTTGATGACACCGATCGCCCGACCTTTGCATAGCATCGGGACCGAGAGCAAGGAGCAGAGTCCCTCCTCTCTCGCGAGATCAGGATATACGTAGGAGGAATCAGTCGTCACGTCCAGGACGGTGATCGGTTGACGTTCCTGGACGACCCGACCGCTGACACTCTCCCCGATCTTCAGGGCGGGCTTCTTTCGATAGGCGTCGGACAGACTCTGCGTGGCGGCGATCTGCAGCTCGCCATGTTCCTCGTCCGCCAACATGATCGAACAGATCGCCGAACCCATCGTCCGCGCCGTGATCGTCACGATCAACTGGAGCATTTCCGCGAGGTAGTGGGTCGAGGTAATGGTCGTGCTGACCTGGGACAACGTTTCGAGCTGGAGCGTTTTGCGCCGCATGGCCTCATACAGCTGAGCGTTCTCGATCGCGCTTCCGACTTGGTGGCCGATCGTCGCCAGCAAGGTGATTTCTCCGGCCTCGTGCTTGTGGGGCTCCCGGTGCTGGACATTGATGACGCCGATGACTTCGTTCTTCGCAATGACCGGCACCGACACGAACGCCTGGTAGCGGTCCTCAGGCAGATTCTGGAAGAATTTAAATCGGGGGTCTTCGCCCGCGTCTTCGGCGATTGCCACCGGCGTCCGCTCGCGCGCAACCCACCCCGTGATCCCTTCACCGAGTTCCAACCGGATCCGTCCGATCAGCCGTGGATGGGGTTGCTTGGAGGCCCGCAACACCAGCGCCGCGCGCGAGTCATCGAGGAGGTAGAGAAACGCGGCATCGCCCCGCGTCACTTCCACCACCAGCTCGATGATCTGTTTGAGCACGGCTTCCTGATCCAGAGTGCAACTGATGGTTTCGCTGATGCGCCGAAGGACATCCAATTCACGGCTCTTTTGACGCAGGGCCTTGAGTATGGCGCTCTGGGAGGCTCCGACGGGGTTCGTCATTGCGGCCGCATTGTAGCAGGGCCCCGAAAAAGTCTCAACACGCCCGCCCGACACGTCCAAACCCAACTTGTACCCGACGAGCGAAGACTCCCGACAAAGACCCGGTCGGGGAACCCTTGTCACCACCGACCCGTCGGACCATCGATCTCCGACAGATGGCGGGGACTCCCCACATTCGGAGGCAGCGAGGGCACGAGCCGCGATGATCGCGACGGCCCGGGACACGGGTCAGGCTTTTTGCGATTCCACTGCGGGAGGAGGCGAGTACAGAATACGGTGGCAATACGTACAGGTCAGAATTTTCTCGTTCTTGCGAATATTGGCGACCAGTTGCGGTTGAAGGGACAACCGGCATCCTTGGCACGTCCCATTCTTGAGCGCCGCGACGGCGAGGCCCTTCCTGGTGGCCTTGAGGTGCTCATAGGATTGGCGATCCAGCGGGGACAATCGGTCGGCCAGCGTTTTCGATTCGCTCGACAGCCGCTCGGCCTCGGCTTCCATCGTGTCCTGCTCGGTCTGCAGGCGCGCCCGCTCCGCCTCGTACTCGCGACGCCGAACGGCGATCTGAGTTTCGTGCTCCCGCACCACCTTTTGGATGGCCTCGGTGCGATCCATCAGCTCAAGCAGGTGCTCCTCGACCGTGCCCTTTTCCTGTTGGGCCAACTCGATCTCGAACAGATGGGTCTGGTATTCCTTATTGGTCTTGAGATCGGCTGAGCGCGCCTTCAATTTGTCGATCCGCTCCTCGCGCTCCTTGAGATCCTGCTCCTTCGAACGCCGATCGCGGTTGAGCGCCTCAAGCTCGCCTTGCACCTCGGCCAACGCGGCCTGGGCTTCCTCGACCGGCTTGGCCGCGGCCTCGACCAGGAGAGGAAACTGCCGACGCTTTTCAGCGATCACATCTGAGCGGCTGTCGACGTCCTGGAGTTGGATCAAAATCGCAAGTTGTTCGTTCACGCTCTACTTTCGCGTATGGTGAAGTGACGACGTCACGTGCTCCGGCCTCCTTGTCAGAACCAACGAGCGTGACCGCAGCGTGGGCCCACCAGGACTCGAACCTGGGACCAACCGGTTATGAGCCGGCAGCTCTAACCAACTGAGCTATGGGCCCGGATGAGCTCACAGCTCATAGCTGACAGCTCACAGGAAAACTCCTTTGGCTTCTGCTGTGAGCTGAGAGCTGTTTCTCTCATCCCTCCACAAAGCTTTTCAAACGCCGACTCCGGCTCGGATGGCGCAATTTCCGAAGCGCCTTGGCTTCGATCTGTCGGATCCGTTCGCGCGTCACGGCAAAATCTTGTCCGACTTCCTCCAACGTGTGATCGGTGGTCTCGCCGATGCCGAACCGTTTGCGCAAGACCTTTTCTTCGCGCGAGGTCAGGGTGTTCAGCACGTTGCCGATCTGTCGCTGGAGGTCGTACCGAATGGTCGCCTCGAGCGGAGACGCGACCCGTTTGTCTTCGATAAAATCGCCGAGGTGGCTATCCTCTTCTTCCCCGATCGGGGTTTCCAGTGAGATCGGCTCCTTGGCGATCTTCAAGATCTTTCGCACCTTATCGAGCGACAGATCCATCTTTTCGGCAATCTCTTCCGGCAACGGCTCGCGCCCCAGCTCCTGGACCAGCAACCGCGAGGTACGGATCAACTTGTTGATCGTCTCGATCATGTGGACGGGAATGCGGATCGTCCTGGCCTGGTCGGCGATCGCGCGGGTGATCGCCTGCCGGATCCACCACGTGGCGTAGGTCGAGAACTTGTAGCCGCGCCGGTATTCAAATTTATCCACGGCCTTCATGAGGCCGATGTTGCCTTCTTGAATCAGATCCAAGAACTGCAGGCCCCGATTCGTGTACTTCTTGGCGATGCTCACCACGAGCCGGAGATTCGCCTCGACCAATTCCCCCTTGGCCCGCTTGATCTTGAGATCGCCGTGGTCGAGTTGCCGAATCGCGTCCTTGAGCTCCTCGGTGGAAACCGCCGCTTCCATTTCGGTCGTTCTGATGATCCGGTGGGCATTGCGGTAGCTCTTTTCGATGCGCGGGAATTCCTCTTCGCTCACCCCCGTCTTTTTGAGAAACGCCTTGTACGCCCTGGGGTTCTGCTTCATTTTGCGGAAGATCAGGAGCGGCTCCTCTTCGGGGTGCCCCAACTGTCGTCGGATCTGCGCCATCTCGCGCTCAGACCGCATCACGTCCTCCACCAGGCTCTTCAACCGCTTGAACACCTCTTCGAGCACCCTGGGCTGGAGGTTCAACGCCTCCATCTTGACGACGAGTCGGTCTTTGGTCTCCTTCACCAACGCTTTCATCTTGCGACGCCGAGCCTGATCGCCCCCCGCCCGCTTCCACCGGATCGTCACCTGGCTCAATTCTTTGTACAACGCGCGAAGGCCACCCAGCATCTGCAGGACCTTGGCCTTCATCTCCGACGTATCGCGTTCACTCGAGTCCTGGTCGCCGATCTCGTCGTCGAACGCCACCACCAATTCTTCGACACCGATGGCATCCTGCCTGATCTGCTCGCCGCGCGCCAAGACCTCTTTCACCGTCATCGGCATCCCGAAGACGATCGAGGTCACCTCCCGTTTCCCCTCCTCGATCCGCTTGGCGATTTCGATCTCGCCCTCCCGGCTCAGGAGGTGCACGCTGCCTATCTCCTTGAGGTAGAGGCGAACGGGATCATCGGTGCGGTTGAGGACCCCGGGAGTGAGGTCGATCTCTTTTTCCTTCTCTTCCTCGAGGAATTCCTCGCCCAGTTCTTCGGCTTCGTCGAGTTCCTCGAGCTCTTCCTCGGACTCGGCGAGCGGAGGAAACCGGCCCTCTTCGGCCGAGTCCACGACTTCGATATCCATCTCGCCGAACATGACCATGATGTTATCGAGTTGTTCGGACGACAAGACATCGGCGGGAAGCGCGTTGTTCAACTCGTCGTAGGTGAGAAAGCCCTTTTCCTTCCCCAACGAGATCAAATGTTTGACTTCGTCGAGTTTGTCGTCTTTGGACATGGAATCTCCCGCCACGTTACCCCCCAACAACCCGCGCCGAGACGAGCCGGGATCCGCGCAGCCGCTCGGTTGCCTGCATCAGGCGGTTGAGTTCCTGCTGTAACTCGGCGACCCGACCCGCCTCGCCCTTCGCGTCGGCCTCGGCGATGGACCGCTGGACTTCGAGAACCCGTGGTTTGAGGCGACAGATTTCGAGCTCCGTCACGCAATCGTCCACTTCTTTGCCGGCCTCATCGTCGGACCAGGCGAACACCGACAGCTCCGCGATCGCCCCAGCCGCGTCCTCCCGCCCCTCCGCCAGTGCCCACAGCTTCGACGCCGAGGAGGGCGAGGCGTCGACCGGTCCCTCGGAGACGACCGACGAACAGACGAGATCGATTACGGCACGGAGCGCCGGATCGGTGAAGGCTTCGGCCCCCAACGCCCGCACTCGGCTCACGTCAAGTCGACCCTGTACCAGGGCGGCGGCCACCACCACTTCAGCCTTCGGCCGCGGCGCAACCGCCCGAACCGGCTGGCGCGCCGATGCGGCCTGGCGCCGACCGTCCCCATCAGTGCGGCCGTCGCCCCGCATTCGGGCGAGCGTGTCGCGGAGCGTCGAGTCGGCCACCTGGATTCGATCGGCCACCCACGCCCGATAATGGTCGCGCTCGATCGCGTTGCGGATCTTGGCGATCACCGGTAATGCGCGCGCGGCGGCGGCCTTCTTCGCGTCGACGGGCCGGTAATCACCGGGCGGCACGAGTTCCTCCAGCACGAACGCGAGAAGGCTGCGGCCGTCGTCCAAGGCCGCCCGAAAGGCATCCGGGCCGTCTTCGACGATCAGACGATCCGGATCCTTGCCGCCGGGCAGCGACACGACGTCCACGCGTAAATCGAGCGGCCCGAACAGGTCGACGGTCCGCAGCGCCGCTCGAACGCCCGCCGCGTCGGGATCGAAGACGAGGATCACGCGCGTGACCAACCGCCTGATCACCTCGAGGTGTGCGGGCGTGAGGGCGGTTCCGAGCGTCGCGACCACGTTGGCAAATCCCGCCTGGTGGGTCGCGATCACGTCGAAGTACCCCTCGACGACGACCAGCGTCCCGGTCGACGCGACCGTTTCGCGAGCGCGGTCGAGCCCGAAGAGAGAGCGTCCTTTGCTGAAAATCGGTGTCTCGGGAGAGTTGAGGTATTTCGGAAGGGTATCGTCCAGCACCCGGCCGCCAAAGGCCACGACGTTGCGATGCACGTCGCGAATCGGGCAGATCACGCGATGACGGAATCGATCGTACCACCCGCCACCCTGCGCCCTGGGGACAACTACCCCGGCCTCTTCGAGCTGAGTCGGCGTCCACCCCTTCGCAGCCAGGGCGGCGAACAGGTCGTCCCACGACGACGCGGCGTAGCCGAGGCCGAACGCTTCCACGCTCTCGGGGGTGAGGCGGCGACCCTGGAGATATCGGCGGGCTGCTTCCCCCTCGCGGGTCGTCAGTTTGTGACGAAAGTGGTCGGCCGCCGCCGCGTGGATGTCATACAGCGCCTGCCGTCGACGATCGACGCCCGCCGCGTCGCGATCGGGGAGCGAGACCCCCGCTTTTCTCGCCAGAAGCTGGACGGCCTCAGCAAAACTGATCGTCTCCCGCTGCATGACGAAGCTGAACAGATCTCCGCCAGCCCCGCAACCGAAGCAGTGAAAGAGTTGTTTGGAAACGCTGACGGTAAAGGACGGACGCTTCTCGGTGTGGAACGGGCACAAGCCGACGGCGTTCTGTCCGGTCCGTTTCAGGGCGACGTACGACCCGACCAGGTCGACCAGGTCGACCCGCTCTCTGATTGCCTGGAGCACTTCATCGGGAAACCCCTTTGCCACCGTCGCCTTTCCTGCCTCCTCCGGACGCCGAACGCTCAACCGCCTCTATCCACTCTCGAGATACCGTTTCACCGCCGCATTGACCGCCCCCCCCTCAGCTCGCCCCCCCAAACGCGGCATGACGGCCTTCATGACCTTGCCCATGTCCTTGATCCCGGAGGCGCCAACCTCTTCGATCGCCGCGCGGATCAGCGTGTTGAGTTCTTCGTCAGACAGCGGAGGGGGTAAAAAAGCCTGGAGAATGGCGACTTCCTGCTCTTCTTTGGCCACCAAATCGGCCCGGCCGCCTTTGCGGAACTGGTCGATGGAATCACGCCGCTGCTTGATACCGGAAAGGACTACCTCCATCACATCGGCTTCGGTCAGCGGCTTTCCCTTGCCGCGTTCGATCTCGCGGTTTTTTAAGGACGCGCGGACCATCCGGATCACCGAGAGCTTCTCGGCCTGACCGGTACGCATCGCGTCCTTCATTTCCTCAACCAACCGTTCCTGGAGTGTCATTATTCCCGGGGCTCCGTTCACGAAAGGAGACGCATTATACGAGAAGGCCTCGCAGAGGGTCAACCCGCACCGCGCCAAGGGCGCGGAACGTATGTGGCGCCGCTGGCTTCCGCTCGGGTGGCGGAGCAACCTGTGCAGCGCCCGAAACTCGATGGCGCAGAATGCAACGAGCGCCGAACGCCGCCTCTCGGCCGGCGCGGCACCACGCACCGCACCCGCCTGATGTCACCCCGGCGGCCAGGTCATCTGGCGCCCCCCGAGTAGGTGCAGGTGGAGGTGGGAGACCGTCTGGCCGCCGTCCGCACCGTTGTTGACGACGACCCGGTACCCCGAGTGCGCCACGCCGGTCTCGCGCGCGAGGCGGACCAGACACGCAAAGAGCGACGCCATCACCCCGGAGCCTTCGCCGTCAAGGGCTTGCACGCTATCGATATGCCGTTTGGGAACGACGAGCAGATGGACCGGCGCTTTCGGCGCAATGTCTCGAAACGCCAGCACATCGTCGTCCTCGTAGACCACCGTCGAGGGCAACTCCCGCAGGATGACTCGGCAGAACAGACAGGTCGTAGCGTTCATCCCTTCCCCTTGCTCTTCCTTCGAGTCACCGGACGCGTCGCGGGCATCGCGCGGGCCGGCATGTTGAACCGCCGCTCCAGTTCGTCGAAGATTGCCTGGGGCGAGATGTCGTGGTAGCCGAGCGCCACCAGGGTATGAAACCACAGGTCGGCCGTCTCCCAAATGATCGCGTCCCGACCGCCATTCTTGGACGCGATCACGACCTCACCCGCCTCCTCGCTTACTTTCTTGAGGATCCGGTCGATCCCCCCCTGAAAAAGCGCCACCACGTACGATCCCGCCCGTGGGTGTGCCTTCCGGTCACGGATGACCGCGTAGACGCGATCGAGTACCGTCCGCTCGCCGGACGACACCGGAGGGGAAGCGACCGCGGAGCCGGCGGGGAGGTCTTCACGCGTCCAACAACCGTCGGCCGAACGACGGAAGAAACAGGACGATTCGCCGGTGTGACACGCCGGACCTTCCTGGTCGACCTCGACCAACAGCGCATCGCCGTCGCAATCCACCCGCAGCGACACGACTCGCTGGGTGTGGCCCGACGTCTCGCCTTTTTTCCACAGCGCCTTCCGGGAGCGACTCCAGAAATGGGTGAACCCCGTGTTTAGAGTCAGCGTCAGCGAGTCGCGGTTCATATAAGCCACCATCAGGACTCGGCCGGAATCCCGTTCCTGGATTACCGCGGGGATCAACCCCGCTCGGTCGAACCGCAGCTCACGCCACCACGCCGCGTCTTCCGGCATGATCAGTCGCGTTGGAGATCGCCGTGTTGTGGCGCCGCGCCCTCTGCGCGACGCGGGATGTTCCGCCATAGTGCTCCTGGTCTCGGCCTAGACTGGTCTCACCACCACGCCACGCTCGCCGAGGTATGATTTCACCTCTTTGATGGACAGGCGCCGATCGTGGAACAACGACGCCGCCAACACGGCGTCGGCCCCACCGATCACGAGGGCCTCGTAAAAGTGTTCGAGGGTTCCGGCGCCGCCCGACGCGACGACGGGAACCGGCACGGCCGATGAGACCGCCTTGAGAAGGTCGAGGTCGTAGCCGCGCTGGGTTCCGTCGCGATCCACGCTCGTGAGCAACACCTCTCCGGCTCCCAGCTCGACCGCCAGCGCGGCCCAGGAAACGACGTCCCGTCCAGCCGGCTTTCGCCCGCCGTGGGTGAGCACCTTCCAGCCGTCCCCCGTTTTGCGCGCGTCGATCGCGATCACGATGCACTGGCTGCCGAATCGCTCCGCCGATTCGCGGATGAACTCGGGCCGCGCCACCGCCGCGCTGTTGATCGATACCTTATCCGCGCCGGACAGCAACAGTTCGCGAATATCGTCCACCGTGCGGATACCGCCTCCCACCGTCAACGGCATGAACACCCGCTCCGCGGTCCGCCGCACGACGTCGAGGAGAATCGGTCGTTCGTCGGACGAGGCCGTGATATCCAAAAAGCACAGCTCGTCGGCCCCTTCACGGTCGTACCAGTCTGCCGAATCGACGGGGTCCCCCGTTACCCGAAGATCGACGAACCGCACACCCTTCACGACGCGACCGTCTTTGACATCCAGGCATGGGATGATCCGTTTGGCGAAGGTCGTCGCGCACCCGTCGCTCACCGACCTTCCTCCGCCGCCTCGGTCGCCTCGCGCAGGGTCAGCGTCCCCTGGTAGAGCGCCTGCCCCACGATCGCCGCCTCGACGCCCGCGATTCGGGACGCGGCCCGCACGTGCTCGCGAGTCGAGATCCCGCCTGAGGCGATCACCGGCGTCGGAGTCGCGCGCGCGACGGCCTCCAGGGCGTCCAGGTTCGGGCCTTGTTGGGTCCCATCACGCCGGATGTCCGTGTAGAGCAGCGCCGCCGCGCCCGCGTCCGACGCCTCGCGCGCCACCTCCAGAGCCGCGCGGTCGGTCGCTTCGATCCAGCCGTTCACCGCCACGCGCCCGTCCCGCGCGTCGATCGCCACCACGACGCGGTCCGGGAAATACCCGCAAACCTCGCGCAGAAACTCTGGGTCCAGCGCCGCGCGAGTTCCCAGCACCACCCACGCGGCCCCGGCCTCCAGGTACGTTTCGATCGTCTTCAGGTCGCGGAGCCCTCCTCCCACCTGGACCGGAATGGCGACCGCCTTGAGAATCGCGGCGATCGGCACGGCGTTCCGTGGAGCGCCCTCGACCGCACCGTCCAAATCGACGACGTGCAGACGCCGAGCGCCCTCGGCCGCCCAGCGGGTCGCCATGGCCGCTGGGTCGTCGCCGTACACGGTCTCCTTGTCGAACCGGCCCTGAAACAGCCGGACGCACCGGCCGCCCTTGACGTCGATGGCCGGGATGATCGTCACGGGGGAGCCGTCTCCACGGGAGCGCCGGTCGCAAACTGCGCCAAGAGCGCCCGCCCGAGCGCCTGGCTCTTCTCCGGGTGGAACTGGCACGCCAGGACGTTTCGCCAGGCGAGCACCGAGGCGAAACGGACGCCGTACAGCGTGTCCGCCGCGACCACCTCGGGATCCTCCGGCACCACGTAATAGGAGTGGACGAAATAGAAATATCCCTGCTCAGGGAGCCCGGCCAGCACCGGCACCGGACGCCGAATCGCCACCGTGTTCCACCCCATGTGCGGCACCTTCAGCCCCGCCATGACCGGGTCGCCGGAGGGAAATCGCACGACGCGACCGGGAATGACACCCAAGCCTTCGTGGCGGCCGAATTCCTCGCTCTCGCTCATTAACAACTGCATACCCAAACAGATGCCCAAAAATGGCGTCCCCGCGCCGATCACGTCGCGGATGACCGGCACGAGCCCGAGGCGGGTCAGGTGATCCATTCCGGCGCGGAACGCGCCCACCCCCGGCAAGACCACGCGGTCGCCGCGGCGGATGCGCCGCGGGTCGTCGGTCACCTCCACGGCCTGCCCCAACCGCTCGAAGGCCTTCTGAATGCTGCGAAGGTTGACGACCTGATAATCGATGATCGTGATCATATTTCAGCTCACAGCCATCAGCTCACGGGTCCAGGCAAGGCAGACCTCACCCTGTGAGCGATGAGCGGTGAGCGTCCCTACTCGAGCCGTCCCTTGCTCGACGGCACGCCCGCCACGCGCGGATCGAGTCGCGTGGCCTGCTCGAGGGCGCGGCCAAACGCCTTGAAGCTGGCTTCCAGCATGTGGTGGGCGTTCTTGCCGTAGGGCACCTCCAAGTGGACCGTCAGGCCGCAGTGCACCGCCAGCGCCTCGAAGAAATGCTCGACCAATTCGGTGTCGAACGCCTGAATCTTGCGCGTGGAGAGCGGGACGCGGTACACCAGATACGGACGCCCGGACACGTCGATCGTCGCACGCGCAAGGGTTTCATCCATAGGGACCGCGGCGGATCCGAACCGGCGGATGCCGCCCCGATCGCCCAGCGCCCGCTTGAGCGCCTGCCCCAGGACGATCCCCAAATCCTCAACGGTATGATGGCAATCGACGTCGAGATCGCCCGAGGCTCGGACGGTCAAGTCCAAGAGCCCGTGCTTGCCCATCACGGTCAGCATGTGATCGAGAAAGGGCATCGAGGTGGCGATACGAGTCTTCCCCGTGCCATCGAGATCGACCGTGACGATGATCGCGGTTTCCGCCGTGGTTCGCTCCACGACCGCGCGGCGGCCCCGCGCGCCGTTCGTCCGCGCGTCCGCCGATCGGACGGCCGGCGCGGCCCGGCGTGGTCGCCGGTCAGTCATCGGGCCGCAGACGGATCTCGACCGCTTCGGCGTGGGCACCCAGACCCTCGACCCGCGCGATCTGCACGACTTTTTCAGAGAATCGCCGCAACGCGTCCTGGGAAAACGCGATCAGCCCGCTCTTCTTCGTAAAATCCTCCACCGACAACGGGGAGAAGAAGCGGGCCGTTCCGCCTGTGGGCAGCACGTGATTGGGGCCGGCGAGGTAATCGCCCAGCGCCTGTGGCGTGTGGTGGCCCAGAAAGACCGAGCCCGCGTTCTTGACGTACTTGAGTACCTTGTACGGTCGCTCGATGGCCAGTTCCAGGTGCTCGGGCGCCACATCGTTGGAGAACGCGATGGCGTCCAGAATTTCCGGCACCACGACCGCGATCCCTCGGCGCTTCAGCGAGGCTTCGGCGATCTTACGCCGCGCCAGCTTGGCCACCTGGGCCGCGATTTCTTTTTGCACTTTTTTCACGAAGCCGTCGCTCGGAGCCACCAAGACCGTCCACGCATCCTCGTCGTGCTCGGCCTGAGAGAGGATATCGGCGGCGATGTGGGCGGGATGGGCGGTCTCGTCGGCGATGATCAGGATCTCGCTCGGTCCGGCGATCATGTCGATGTCGACGGTGCCGTAGACCAGGCGTTTGGCGGTCGCAACGAAGGCGTTGCCGGGACCGACGATCTTGTCGACCCGTCGGATCGTCTTGGTCCCATACGCCATCGCGCCGACCGCCTGCACGCCCCCGATCCGATACACCTCGTGGATCCCCACCAGATCGGCGGCCACCAACACGTACGGGTTCATCTCACCCTTGGGCGTCGGCGTGCACATGACCACCCGCTCTACGCCCGCGACCTTGGCCGGAATCCCGTTCATCAACACCGAAGACGGATAGGCCGCCTTGCCGCCAGGCACGTACAGCCCGGCGGACGCCAGCGGGCGGAGTTGCTGGCCCAGTGTGACACCGGCTTCTTCAAAACTCCACGAGTGCGATTGCTGCTTGGAGTGAAACGCATAGATGCGGTCCGCGGCAAACCGCAACGCGTCGACCACTTTCGGATCGGTCCTGGCCAACGCGGCGGCACGCTCCTCGACCGTGACCAAAAATCGCTTCGGCGACAGCGGCATCTTGTCGAACTGTTTGGTATAGCGGGACACGGCGGTATCCCCGTGCGCCCGGACATCGTCGAGGATCTTGCGCACTTTCTGCTCGATCCTACGATCCTCGGGCTCGCCGCGATGAATCAGCTTCTCCACATCCCTGCGGCCTACGCTCGATCGCAGTTTGATGACCTTCATGGCCATATCGCTTCCTTTCCTCTAGGGCCCGTGATCACGTCGACAACGGGCGACAGGCCGCCGCCACCCGCTCCAGGATCTCACTGATCCGCCGGTATTTGACCTTCAGGCTCGCCCGATTGACGATCAATCGCGCCGTCGACCGCACGATTTCCTCCACGACGGTCAACTGATTCTCCTCCAACGTCTTGCCCGTGGACACGAGATCGACGATGCTTTCGGCCAGCCCGATCCGCGGCGCCAGCTCCACCGCGCCGGACAGTTTGACCAACTCGATGGGCAAGCCGCGTTCCGTAAAATACCGCTCGGCGATGTTCGGATATTTCGTCGCCACGCGCCGCTTGACGGTCCGCCACCCGCCGCGGGAAGCGAGAGTCCGCATCGGTTCGGCCCAGACGACCCGACAGGATCCGTACGCGAGGTCGAGCGGCTCGTATACCTCTCGTGGATGTTCCAGCAACACGTCCTTGCCCGCCACGCCGAGGTCGGCCGCCCCGTACTCGACGTAGGTGGGCACGTCCACCGCCCGGACCACCATGACGGTCACGCCTTCCACCTCGGTCTCAAACAGCAGCTTCCGGGTATCGCGCGTGAGCCCGCGCGCCCGGATGCCGACCCGAGCGAACAGCTCCACGGTGGGGTCGAGCAACCGTCCCTTGGGAAACGCGATGACAACCGGCACTCGGCTCACGCGGCTTCACGTTGACGGTGGATCAACGCGCCGACGCGCGACAGTTTGTCCTCCATCCGCTCGTAGCCCCGGTCCAAGTGATAGACCCGCAGGACATGGGTTTCTCCCTCGGCGGCCAGCCCTGCAACCACCAAACAGGCGCTGGCGCGCAGATCGGAGGCCATCACCGGCGCGCCACTCAAGCGCGGCACTCCCCGCACGACCGCGTGATTGCCGTCGACCTGGATATGGGCTCCCATCCGCCGCAATTCGGCGACATGGGTCAGCCGGCTTTCGAACACCGTTTCCGTCACCACGCTCGCGCCATCCGCGATCGACAGGACCGCCATCATCTGCGCCTGCATGTCGGTGGGGAAACCCGGATAGGGCGCGGTTTTAAAATCCACACCCCGCAGCGGTCCCGTGCGGCGGACACGTAACCCCTGCGCCTCGACCGCGATCTCGGCGCCGACCTCCCGCAATTTCGCCAGCACGGCCTCCACGTGTCCGCCGACGCCGCCGCGCAAAAACAGATCGCCCCCCGTGATGGCGGCAGCCGCGAGATAGGTACCGGTTTCGATCCGGTCCGGCATAACCCGATACGCTCCCCCGTGCAGGGCCGCGACCCCCTCGATCGTGATCACGTCGGTCCCGGCGCCGTGGATTTTGGCGCCGCGCGCGGTCAAGGCGTTGGCCAGATCCACGATTTCGGGCTCTCTCGCCGCGTGCTCAATCGTCGTCGTGCCGTCCGCCAGGGTGGCGGCCATCAGCAAATTTTCCGTGCCGGTCACGGTTGGAAAATCAAGGGCGATGTGCGTCCCGCGCAGTTTGCCCGCCTTGACCCGGATGTAGCCGTGGTCGATGGTCACGCTCGCGCCCATCCGCTCGAGTCCGTCGAGGTGCAGGTTGACCGGACGCGCCCCGATCGCGCAGCCTCCCGGCAGCGACACGGTCGCCTCCCCGCACCGGGCCACCAACGGCCCCAAAACGAGGATCGACGCCCGCATCGTTTTCACCATCTCGTAAGGAGCGTCGGCCGCCCCCAGCGAGGCCGCGGAGACGGCCACGGTCCCCCCGCCTTCCTCGCGCACGTCGGCGCCCAGGTGCCTGAGCAACTTGAGGACGGTCGCGACATCCCGCAAGGCCGGCACGTTCGAGATCAGATATTCGTCTCGGCTGAGCAGGGCCGAGGCCAAGAGCGGCAAGGCCGCGTTCTTGGCCCCGCTGATCGGTAGCTCGCCCGCCAGCCGTCGACCGCCCTGAATGACGATTCGGTCCACGTCCCTAGCGCGTTACGCGCACTCCAGGCCGTCCCGCCCCCGGCCAGGGAGCGCGAAGCGGTCGATGTCGCTCCCTCGTTGAACGTCGCGGGCGCGCAGGACCATCACGCGTGGGATCCGCTGAAAATCCGGGTCGACCCGTTCGACGTCGAAGCCGGCCGCGTTCGCAAGACGGCCCACCGCCTGGTCCTGGCCGAAACCGAGTTCCAGCACCATCACGCCATCCGCGTTCAGGACCGCTCCGGCTTCGGCGACGAGCCGCCGGTACAGATCCAGACCGTCGGCCCCTCCGCGCAACGCCAGTGCGGGCTCGCAGCGCACTTCCCGCTGCAGCCGGCCACACTCATCGTCGGCCACGTATGGCGGATTCGACACGATCACATCGACCTGCACCTTCGCACGCTGCAAGGGATGTAGCAGATCGCCCGCGAGGAACACGACGCGATCCTCCAACCCGAGACGCGTGGCGTTGCGCCTGGCCACCGCCAACGCGACGTCCGAGCAGTCGGTCGCGTACACGGCCGCATCGGGATGGGCCCGCGCCAGGGCCAGCGCGATGCAGCCGCTCCCGGTTCCCACGTCGACCACCGCCGGCGAGGCCCCCGCGGTACGTCGTTCGACCAGAATCCGACGAGCCGCTTCGACAACCCCCTCGGTCTCGGGACGGGGAATCAACACGTCGGGGGTGACGTCGAATTCCAGTCCGCAGAAGGTCTCGCTACCGAGCAGATACTGTAGAGGAATTCCTGACGCGCGACTCGCGACCAGCGACCGCATCCGCGCCGCTTCGTTCGCCGCCAGTGGCACATCGGGATCGAGGTAACACGCATGCCGTGGCTGGGCCAGGACGTGGGCCAACAACTCCTCGGCTTCAAGGCGGGGCACCGGAACCCCAGCCTCGCTCAGGCGGCGGGCACCCAAGAGCACGCTTTGCATCCTGGTCTGCGTCACGCCAACGTCACAGGCGTTGGAGCTGCTCGGCCTGCGTCCAGGCGTGCAGCGCATCGATCAGTTCGTCCAGGTCGCCCTCCAACACCTGATCCAGCTTGTGCAGGGTCATACCAACCCGATGGTCGGTCACCCGATTCTGAGGAAAATTGTAGGTACGGATCTTTTCGCTGCGTTCGCCGGTCCCGACCTGGGATTTGCGGTCTCGAGCGATTTCTGCCTCCTGGCGCTCGCGCTCGACTTCGACCAGTCGCGACCGCAGAATCCGAAGCGCCTTGGCCCGATTTTTCAACTGTGACCGCTCGTCCTGGCAACTCACGACCGTGTTGGTCGGCACATGGGTGATGCGGACCGCCGAGTACGTGGTGTTGACGCTTTGCCCCCCCGGCCCCGAGGAACAGAACGTATCGACTCGAAGATCTTTGGGGTCGATCTCGTACTCCACCTCCTCCGCCTCAGGGATCACCGCGACCGTCACTGTCGAGGTATGAATCCGCCCACCCGCTTCGGTCACCGGCACTCGCTGGACCCGATGGACGCCGCTTTCGAACTTCAACCGGCTGTAGGCGCCCTTCCCCTCGATCAGCATGATCGCCTCTTTCATTCCGCCGATCCCGGTCTCGCTGGAGGACACCAATTCCACCCGCCATTTTCGTCGTTCCGCGTATTTTCCGTACATGCGGAAGAGCTCGGCGGCGAACAACGCCGCTTCCCCGCCACCCGTGCCCGCACGAATCTCCACGAAGATGTTCTTCTCATCGCGGGCGTCTTTAGGAATCAGGGCCATCCGGAGCGCTTCCTCCAGCGCCGTCAGCCGGACTTCCAGCGTGTGGGCTTCTTCAAGCGCCAACGCGCGAAATCCGGGATCGGCCTGAGGATCGGCCGCTAGGCGCTCCGTCTGGGCGATTTCGTCGAGAAGGGATCGGTACTGAGTGTACTGCGAGACGATTTCGACGATATCGGCCCGTTCTTTAGAGACGCGATGCATCGCCTGACGATCCGTCACCGTCTCCGGGTCGACCAGGCTTCGATCGAGCTCCGCCAAGCGCGCAGCCAGCGCGTCGAGCTTGGCGATCAGCGGATGAGATTTTTCAGTCACGGCCGGCATGGGTCCGCCAACTCACGCTTCTTCACTTCTTGTTGTATTTCTTACGGAACCGTTCCACCCGGCCCTCGGTATCCACGATCTTCTGTAAGCCGGTAAAGAACGGATGACAGACCGCGCAGATCTCTACGCGGATGTCCTTGACGGTCGAACGGGTTTTCAAGACACTCCCGCACGCACAACTGATGTTGGCTTCCTGATACGCCGGATGGATGTCAGCTTTCACCGGACCCCCTTTCTGATCTCGTTGAAAAACAAAGGAGAAATAGACAAACTGCCGCCGAAGAACGCTGTATTATACCGTGCGGAGTATCCATTTACAAGCGGAACCTGCACAGGGCGCGCTCTATGCACCTGTTGAATAGTGTCACGGCCGACTACGTCGGCCCTTTAGGCCTCTGCCGACGACTCGAACGCGTCCGATTGACGTCGGGCCCATCCCGATCCCGCGGTTCCGGTATGCGGGATCGACTTGCAGCGTTTCGGCGAGGTGTGCTAGGCTCCGGCCCACTTATGGGGCGTTGGCTCGTGCTTCTCACCGCCTGGACGGTCCTGTCGGCCTGTACCCGCGGTGAGCCCACCGTGTTTGCCGTCGCGGTTCACCCCACAAACCCCCGCATCGTGTACATCTCCGCCAGTCACGGCGCGCTCAAAACGCGTGACGGGGGACTGACGTGGTCGACGATCAGCGAAGGCCTCGAACACTCCCAAGTCCTCGCATTTGCCATCGATCCGACCGCCGCTTCCACGATCTACGCCGGAACGTTTGCCAACGCCATCTACAAAAGCGCCGACGGAGGGCAGGAATGGCGTCCGGCCAACGTCGGGATGAAAGAGCACGTCTCAGTGGTCAATGCCTTGGCGATGTATCCACCCAATCCCCAGATCGTGTACGCGGCCACCACAGTGGGCCCGTATCGCAGCACCAATGGTGGTGAGTCCTGGGAAGAAACGGTCCACGGGATGGAGAGCGTGTACACGGTGGCGATCGCGTTTGACCCCCGCTTTCCAGAGGTCATGTACGCGGGCACCAGCGGCGGGATGTACAAAAGCCGGAACCGCGGCGCGCGATGGGAACAGATCAACCGGGGCTTGATCGCCGGTGAGGTCGGAACGGCGATGGCCCTGGGCGTCAATGCGATTTCTGTCGATCCACAGGACAGCGACCGTCTCGTGATCGCCACCGGGAAGGGCATCTTCATGAGCCGCAACGGTGGCCTGCAATGGGAATCACGCTCCGCCGGTTCGGCGGTCCCCTTCATGACCGCGCTTCAGCGCGATCCGACTGATCGAATGAAGCTCTACGCAGGCGGAGACAACGGCGTCTTTGTGAGCCGGGACGGCGGAGACACGTGGACCGCCGGGACGGCGGAGCTGAGCCCCAGGGTGGTCCGGGCGTTGGCCGTGGACCCGTCAAGTCCGGGTGTGGTGTATGCGGGTACGCAGAATGGGCTGTTGAAGAGCACCGACAGTGGAGCCACGTGGTCGCGCGTCACAGGCCTCCGGTAGGCCGCTGGCTCGGCGCGCTCGCGCTCGCCCTGCTGGTCGCCGGCCCAGCGGAAGCCGCGATGGAGCGCCCTCATGCATTGGCCTTCAAGACCGGGTTTCACTCGTACCCCGCGAGCAGCTATTTCAGCTATTCTGAGGAAATCGGCGCAGGCGGCGCCTCGCAGTTTCGGGGTCAAAACATCGAGCTGTTTGACTACACGTACCAATGGAGACCCCGTTGGGGACTCAGCCTCTCGTGGTTCAGCGGCTACTACCAGAAATACACTCCGGCTGAAAATTTTTCGCAGTCGCTCTTCACCTACTACACCACGATCACGCCGGTCTACAGTATCCGCGGGACGGGTCTCGTGGGGGAGTGGACCGTGTATGCCGGCGCGGGGGTGGGTCGCTACAGCCTCGTACTGCGGCTCGACAGTGACACCGGGGGCGCCGAGGTCAACAACAACACGCTCGGTTACCAAGCCCTGATCGGCGCCGAATACCGGTACAGCGAACAGGTCGGCTTTCTGATCGAAGAGAATTACGCGCGGGCACGCATGGCATTCGGCGCCGACCTCGGTTCGGACGCCGCAACGAGAGCGCTCCGCATCGACCTGGGAGGCCACAACTTGTTGGTCGGGGTGCGCCTGCACTTTTAAGGGAAGGGGGCCCTCCTACAACGCCAGCGCGTGCGAGAGGCCGCGGCGGGCCTGCTTCAGCGCGTCCCGGGCGTGGGTGAGCGCCGCCTCGTGATCGCCGTGTTCCCCCTCAGCAAGAACCTGCTGCGCCTGATCGATCGCCGCGTTGAGGTATTCGACGGTGTCGCGCGCGTGTTGATTACTCGATCGAGGGACCACATCAAGGGCCTCTCGGCCGCGGGCGATCACCTGCTTGGCGTATTCGATCACCATGTCCAGTCTCCCCTCGCCGGCGTGCTGGACCATGACCCGGGCGGCTTTGACCATGTCCTCCGCGTGCCGTCGCACCGCTTCGGGGTCTCCCGTCCGAGCCGCCTCGGCACCGACCGATGCGAGGACCAGACAGACCGAGGCCGCGAGCCAGAAACGAGACCGCCCGGATGCTCCACGAGGACGCCGATTCATCGTCTTCTTCCACCACCTCTCGCCTAGAACAGCCCGAACTTCCGCCGGCTGGGCGCCAGATTCACTCCAACGAATACCCCGTGTTCCTCGGAGCCGGCAACCACCAGCCCCGATCCGGTCGTGAGCACCGTCCGGAACGGGATGGTTTGTAACCGGCCCTGGGCGGACTTCCACTCGCTTCCCTCATGGTCACTCCACCATACACCCCCTGTTGTCGCCGCGAGTAACACGTCGCGCCTGCCCACCACGTCCACTGCAAGACCCGTCACCTCCAAACCCCGAGGTAGCCCCGCGCCAATCTCACGCCACGCCTCATTCGAGTCCTCGACGGCTCGGAAAATCGTGGCCCCGGTCCACGCATAGAGGACGTGTCCCGCGGCAAGACCGACGGGAGGCCCTTTCATCGGTCCCGCCGCAAGCACCGCCCATCGATCGGCGACCGTCGTTCGTCGGAACACGCCGGTCCGCGCGGCGGCATACACGTTTCCGCTCCGGTCGGACGTCACGGCGTGGACCGCGGTCTGTTCGCCGTCCAGCGCGACGCGGGACCACGTGGATGCGTCGTTGACCCGTTCAAACAATCCAGTCGAAGTGGCCGCGTACAGTCGATCTGGCCCAGCTAACAGCGCGGCCGGCGCTCCGTGGAGCCCCTCGCCATCGGCCACCCAGCGGCTGATCGTCCAGTCCGCCCGGTAGACCATCTCCTGGGTCGCCGCGTACTGCACGCCCCGCGCGTCGCGGACCAGCGCGCGAATCGTTGGCGAGGGAATGCCGTCGTTAAAAGGAAGCCATGTTTCGCCCGCATCCTTGCTGCGGAAGAGACCCGAGTTCGGGGTTCCAACAAAGAGGCCGCGATTCTGATCCACCAGCACGGCGGATACCGAAGGGAACAACATCCCGCGTTCAGACATTCGCCACGAGCCGCGCGGCGATCGCTCGACCACTCCGCTGCCGGTCCCGGCATAGAGGACGCCGTCTTTCCCGAGCAGGAGGCTCTGGACATTGGTATCGGGCATCCCCTGGCTGATCGATTCCCACCGCGCCCCGCCGTCTGAGCTTGAGAACACCCCCTCGCCCGTTCCCACGTACAACGCATCGGGTCCGACGACGAGGCCCCGGATGGAGGCATTGGTCAATCCCTCGTTGATCGGAACCCAGTGACGACCTTGATCCGTCGTTTTAAACACGCCGCCCCCAAAACTCCCGGCGTAGAGCACACCCGAACCGTCCACGGTCAGGACGCGAATAAAATTCTCGCGGAGCCCCAGGTCATCCCGTAGCCCTTCATTCAACGGGTGCCAAACCGCGCCGTCGTCGTGGCTTGAGAACAGTCCGTTTCCCCCGGTCCCGGTATAGAGCGTCCCATCGGGCCCCAGCGCAAGTGAACGGGACAATGTCATTTCAAGACCGCGGTTGGATGGCGTCCACCGTCGTCCCTCATCCATACTCTTGAAGACGCCGGACCCCGTCCCCGCATACAGGGCTCCCGATCGCGGATCCCGGAGAATCGCCAATACCTGCGTGTTGCCGAGGCCCTCATTGGCGGCGGTCCAGCGACGCCCTCCGTCTTCGCTGCGGAAAATACCGCCGCGAACCGTCCCGGCCAATATCACGCCGTCCGGCAGCGCCGTTAACGTCATGAGAAACCGATCATCGGGACCGTCCTCCGATAGACGCCAGCGATCACCGCCCGCCGCCTTGGTGTAGATCCCGTTTCCGAAGGTCCCCGCGTACACGACCCCGTCGGGCCCCTCTGCCAGGGTCTGGACACTGCCGCCGCCGAGCGGACCGTTGGTCTGATAGAACGTCACGTCACCCTGGACCGGAGGACGATACCCCTCTTCCAACGTCAGATAGCGAAACGGTTCCGCCATACGTCCCGCGTCTTCACACCCTTGGGGATGTCCGCCAAGCGTCAAACCGACCGCCAGCATGACCCCGTAGCCTCTCGAGACTCTCGCACGCACCGTCATCTCCTCAACGTTCTTTGTGGTGGACCACGGCCGCAGTCGTCGGCAGACGGCCCAACCGCCACTTCCTATGGCTGTCGGTCTTTCCTCCACGACACACTTTGGCTATTTTCGGCCACTTCAACCGGTCCCAGTCGCGCGCCGGCGAGCCTCCATCCCGTTGATTCCACGCGTAACCTTTCGCCGCGTCACCCCGGCCCCGTTCTTGCTCCGTTCGCCCCCGATCGCCATCATTCACAGACGGCGGCAAAAATAAGGAGGAACCATGACGGATTGGGGGCTGGCAACATTGGCGTTCGCGGCAATCGCGGGCGGCATCGCCTGGGTGGTCTATTTCGGATACGAGCTCTCCATGCTCGAACCGCCGGGCGTGAACAACCCAGACAAGAAGGAACACAAACCCGAACACCGAAAAGCGGCATAACCCCCGCCGCGTGGCGTCACGTGTATTCCGGCCACCAGCCCCAAGGGCTGGTGGCTTTTCTTACCACCATCCGCGGCGTTTAAAATAGGTCAGCAGTCCCACCACGATCGCGCCCATCCCGACGAGGACGCCGAGGTACCCCTAACAACGCCAGTGCAACTCGGACATGCAATAGAAATTCATCCATAGATGTCGGTCACCACCGTCAGTAGTCAGCACCGGATCACGGGGACGAACCGACCCAGGCATCGGCCGGCGATTGGCCAGCGGACGCCTGGGTAATGTACCGATCAACCGCATCGGTCAGGGTGGTTTTGACCCTCCGGATTTGCTCCGGATCGGTCACTTTCCGGCCGTCCGTATCCTGAACGTAAAAGACGTCGACCACCTGATCAAGACGGGTCGCGATCTTGGACGAGTAGATCGAGAGCCCGAGAGTAAACAGGGTGCGTGTAATGACGTAGAGTAACCCCTGCGCATCCGTCGCGAACACGTCGACGATCGTGAAGTCATCAGACGTCTCGTTGTCGATTTCGACCTGGGTCGGCTCCAACCCCCGTGGCAGAGTCCGCGTCCGGGGAAGCCTGGCTCCACGGGCGAACAAGTCTTCGACGCGTTGATGACCTGTGACCACCGCGGCCAGCGCCCGTTTCAGTTCAGTCGCGCGGTGAGGGGGAGGCTGACCCACGAAATCGGGGTCCTGGACGTAAAAGGTGTCGATCACGACGCCGTCCAATCGCGTAAACACTTGGGCGCTCAGGATCTGAAATCCCAAGGCCGCCAAGGCGCCCGCCAATTTGGAAAACAGTCCGGGAATGATCGTGTCGTACGTGGCCACGGTCAGCTCGGTGGTCTGCTGATCCGCGTCCCATCTCGACTCGACCAATGCTCCATCGGGCGGCAAACGGTGAACCAGGTCGAGGTGGCCGACGATCTGCTCGGGAGACGTGACCAGCAAGTAACGCGGGGGCATAGCGTCGAATTGGCGGGCCAGCCAGAACGAGGGAAAGCGGTCGCCCGCCGACGCCCGCACCGCCTCCTTGGCCGCCTCGGTGCGGACCGCCTCGTCTCCCGCCATACGCGTCCCGGCCACGGCGTCCATGGCTTTGGCGTACAGATCGTATAACAGATCTTCCTTCCAGGCCGTCCACATCCCCGGTCCGACGGCTTCGATGTCCGCGTACGTAAAGACGAGCAGCTTCCTGAGCAGCTCCGGCTGACCGACCTGGCGGGCAAAACGAACCAGGACCTTCTCGTCGCTCAGATCACGCCGGAACGCGATGTGTGACATGATGAGGTGATGCCGGACGAGGAACGTCAGGAGATGCCGCTCGTGCGCGTCGAACCCGAGGCGGTCCGCGACCCGCATCGCAATGTCTTCACCGATCAGGCTATGATCTCCACCCTTGCCTTTGCCAATGTCGTGAAGCAGCAGCGCCAAGTGCAGGAGGTCTTTACGATGGATCCCCCGGTACACATCGGCGATGCGCCCGGGACCATCAGCCAGCGCGCATGCCGCCTGCACGGCGCGGACGCTGTGCACGTCCACCGTGTATTTGTGGTACTGATTGAACTGCATCAGGCCTTTGGCCGTCGAGAATTCCGGCAAGGCCAGTTCGAGCAGCCCCACTCGGTGCATCGCCTCCAGTGTGCGACCGATCCCGGGACTCGCAAAGAGTGCGAAAAACCGCCGTTGCGCGCCGGACGTGGTCAACGGCGGCAACGAATCGGTCGACAGGCGGTCGTGCGCCAGATCCAGCGCGGATTCAGCGATGGGAAGGCCGCGGTCCTGCGCCACGGCAAACAGTTTCATGACCGCGTCGGGCTCCGCGAGGAACGCCGTCCGGTACCGGTCGGGTATCGACACCTCGTCCCGCGTCACCACAAACATCCCGTCGACCTCGCGCGAGATGACGGCGGTCGTCAGCCGTTGCCACACGGTCGGGCGCTGCAACCGTCGGACGAACCGGTCGCTGGCGTGGTGCAACGCGGTGGACACACGGTAATACTGCTGCATGAATCGCTCGACTCCGAGCAGGTGCGGGCTGTCCTCGTACCCCAAGAACCGCGCCAACCGAACCTGTTCGTCGAACGTCAGCACGTCCCCGAGCTTACCGGCGTGAAAATGCATCTCGGCTCGAATCAACCAGAGGAACTCCTGTGCGTCGGCCAGATCCCGTCGCTCGGCCGGCGTCAGCCAGCCACCCGTCGCGAGCTCGTCCAGCGACGTCGCACCGTAGAACGCGCGGCCGAGCCACGTCACGTAGTGGAGATCGCGCAGTCCCCCCTTGCTTTTCTTGATGTCGGGCTCGAGGAGGTAGACGGTGGAACCGTATCGTTCGTATCCCGCCTGCCGTTCGGCGAGTTTCTGGGTCAGATAGAGACGAGACTCTTTACGCAGTTGCGCCCCGACCGCTCGCTCGAACGCGTCATAGAGCGGCCGGTCACCGGCCAACCAGCGGGCCTCCATGAGGGCGGTCCGAATCGTCACGTCGCGATGGCCCAGTTCCAGGCAATCGCGAATCCTACGCAGACTGTGCCCCACCGTGAATCCCAGATCCCACAGCGGGTGGAGCAGGCCGTTGCTGACGGCCAGGCCTTCCCCGTGCGCGGCGGGATCGTACAAGAACATCAGATCGACGTCGGACGCCGGGAACAATTCACCACGACCGTAGCCGCCGACCGCGATGACGGCGCACCCCGATCCCGGTCGATTGAGCGTCTCACCGGTCACGATGACCCGCCGATAGAGGGCGCGAAGCAGCCCGTCCATCAGGGTGGTCAAGGCCGCCACGGTTTCTCGGCCGCACCGCCGTCCGGCGTGCACCCGGCGAATTTCCTCGCGCCGCGCCGCGATCGTCTCTCGAAGAGTAACCAGATCTCCGCCAGCCGCGGCCAACCCGTCGTGTTCGGTGTCGATGAACATTGACTTTGTCACTCGGAACTCGGTATTATAAAGAGTTTTTTCTATCCGATGAGACCCTTCGCGAAAGGACGATTATGGCGACGACGATGGCGGCTGAACAGACGGGAACGGCGGCAGTGTCTGATGAGGTGGTGTCTACGTGCACGAAGTGTAAACAGGCCCTCGCGCACACGATCGTTTCCAAAGTCAAACAGCGGATCGCCAAAGTTAAATGCCACACCTGCGGCACGGTTCATCGGTACATCGATCCCACGCTTCCCGTGAAGCCCAAGACGCCCCGGAAACCGGCAGCGCAAATCGCTCAAGAAGCCACGTATGAGAAACTCATCGCCATGACGGCGGGTCAGAAGGGGATGCCCTACAGCCTGTCGGGCGTGTTCAAAGAGCACGACGTGATCGAACACTCGACGTTCGGTCGGGGCATCGTCACCCACCTCGTTCCCGGCAACAAGATTCAAGTCGCGTTCGCCCACGGCGAAAAGCTGTTGGTCTATCGCCGCTGATCCAGCGCCCCCGTTTCGCCCTCACCCCGCCACGTGGACACGAGGAGAGCGACCGACGTACAGTCACCGTCGCATCCTGGCGTGACGACGTTTGGCGGGGACCGCCGCGCGCGCCGGCTTGTTCGCCGCGGGATACGGAGCGACGTAGGCCGCCAGTGCGGGATGCGTTTCCGGGTCGATCGCCTGGTCCCAGGTGATCCCGATCAAGAAGCCCTTCGGAGACGGCGCCACCCACGCCACCGCTCCGGCCAGCTTCTCCTGAGTGGGGGAGCCGGCCTGATCCAAAAACGCCATCGTGACCGTCACCGCTTCGTTCGGCGGAATGGCCTCCGGTACGCGTAAGCCTGCTCCCGTTTTACTCACGTTGGTCACCACAGCCGTGAGCGCCCGCCCTCCCGATCCAGGGATGACCAGCGTCGTGCCGGTCAGTGTGACCCGCCGTGCGTTGCGTTTTTCAGTAATCATGATGCCCCTCCCTCCCCCACACCGTCCCGCATCGAGGTTGCCAGACCTGATGGCGGACGAGTGTTCCAACGACGATGGATCCAGATCCAATGATCAGGGCGCTCGCGAATGCGCCGCTCGATGACCGCGGTGTACTGCTGCGTGCGAGATACCAGATCATCCTGGCTTGCCGCCGTGAGGTCTCCGCCGACGGTTTCGAACACGAGCGGCGGCTCGAACACGATCCGGTGACGCGTGAGATCCCGACGGTCACGCGCGATGAAGACGGGCACCACCGGACTGCCGAATCGCTTGGCGAGGACCGCGACGGCAGTCATCGTACACGCGGGCTGTCCGAAGAATTCCACGAAGACCCCTTGCTCGACACCCATGTTCTGGTCCAACACGTACCCCATCGCCTCGTTGCGACGAAGCCGCGCGATCACCTCTTTGAGCGACCGCCCCTTAAAGATGGCCCGAATCTTGAGGCGGCGGCGCTGGTTTGCCCAAAACCGGTCCAAAACCCCGTTGCGCAACCGGCGCGTCACCAGGTTCACCTGATAGCCCTTGGCGGCGAAAAACGTGGCTAGCAACTCAAAGTTGCCATAGTGCGCGGTGAGGATCAAGACGCCCTTGCCTTGGGCGTAGGCCGCGCGCAGAAACTCCTCGCCCTCTACCCTGACTAGATCGTCCAGACGCCCCTCCTCGACCATCTGCGGCAAACGAAGGAACTCGATCACGCCCTGGCCGAACTCTCGATACATCCGATGGATGGCGGCGCGTTGTTCCGGCGGCGTGAGCGACTGCCCCAACGCCGTCGCGATCTGCCGCAACGCGACGCGCGTTCTGGGGTAAACGACCCAGTACGCCAGATCCCCCAGCCGGCGCCCGATCCCCAGGGCGAGGCGCAACGGGAGCGCGGACACCCCGCTTTGGAGGAGGCGCAACACCGTCCAGGAGATCCGTTCCCGAACCGACGAGGCGGGGGCAGCCGCGATCGAATCCGTTACGGGTATATTCGCCGTCGTGTCCATGGGGTGGGAAGCCTCTAGCAGACCGTAGCATACCATATTGCGTCCCCGCGTAGAAGACCGTTCGTATCACCCAGCGGCTCCTCTCGGTTCCCTGCCTCACGCTCCGGAGAGCGCGTTGTGTGCAACGCGAGGCCATGCGCTCGCTCAGCACTTCCAATCGCTCCAACTCTTGCGCTATAATCCGCCGCGCGTTAATGGGGCGCAGCAGCGGCTTGTTCTGCCCCCGCGAAGCGTGTATGCTCGCTGCACGGCGAGAGGAATTCGAGTCTGCTCGATAAGGAAAAGGAACGATGTCTACGGAACACACGTTGTCCGATCGTCACGACACGCTGCGCCCCAACGAGGGTGAGGCGTTGGAACGGCGGATCGCCGATCAGGAAACCCGACTTCTTGAAACGCGGGACGAACTCGATCGCGTTCGAGAAGAACTGGATCGCCTCCGAGAGACCGTTCAGGGCCTGGTCGCAAAAAGCGTCACCACCTGCAAGAAGTGCGGCGCGGCGTATGACCTCTTCAGCCACCATTACAGCATCGGGCTTTTCGACAACATCGTGTACGTGAAGTGCCCGCAGTGCCAAACCCCCATGCCGGTGGACCCCCAACTCGGCGTTCGAAAAGACTAGCCGCCCTCGATGATGCAAACCGAAAAGCTGTACGCTGGCCTGACCTGGGAACTCTACAAGGAGCACGTCAAGAAGTTCTCCCACGCCGCCGTCAAGGGAATGCCTAGCGAAGATGAGATGAAGGAAACCCTGGCGTCGATCGTCGCGGAGTCGACGGTGAAAGTCCTGGCCCAGGAGAAAGTCGGCATGGTCGTCCAGTTCCACTGGATGGACACGTATCCGGCGCTCGACGTCTGTGAGATTACCGACGTCAAGGGCTTCTTGACCGAACGGTTCGGCGGCGGGAAGTTCAAACTCAACCTCTATCACGGTATCAATTTCCTCTCGACCAAGAACTGGGAGACGGAAGGCCCGCCGCTGTGGAAGGGGATGATTCGGAGCCCCGAGGAGTAACCGTGTCCCGCGCCGCGTTCCAGTTGATCGTCGTCTTCGTCGCGTTCTCGGCGGCAATCTACCTGCTGATGCTCATCGGCCCCGAGGAGCCGGCCATCTCGACCGGCGAGAAGGACATCACCATCCCCCGCGCGCCGGCCGAGGCCAAGCAAGTGACCAATCCTTTCCCGGTGAGCGAGGAGATCATCCTGGAGGGTGAGCGGATTTACCAAAGCAAGGGCACATGCTTTACCTGCCACGGCACGTCGGGGCGAGGCGACGGTCCGGCCGGCCTTGAGCTGAACCCCAGGCCACGCAATTTCACCAACCCCCGCTTTCACGAGCTGCGCACCGACGGGGAACTCTTCTGGATCATCCGCAATGGGAGCCCGGGGTCGCGCATGTTCTCGTATTCGCCGTCAGTCATCACCGAAGAAGAAGCCTGGAAGGTCATTCACTACCTCCGGACGCTGCCCACGCGCAGCCCCGCCCCCAAAACTTAAGCGACCGAAACCGCTCGAACGGTTTGACCCGTCACCGCCCAAACCGGCGCGGAGCCTGTCCAGGAACCGTAGGTGGCGAAGCAATGGTCAGATGCAAGTCGTAATCTGCACCGCGCCAAGGGCGCGGAATGCAAACGGCCTCTTCCGCCCAGATCGCGAAGCAAGAAGGCTTTGCGCGCGGAGCGTACTGAGTCGTACGTGAGCACGCAAAGCCGACTGACAACACAGCTCTGGCGTGACGGACGAATGCTGATTCCCGAGATGGCCGTTGCTTCGCCACCTGCCAAGGTGCCTCCAGACCGATTAGCATTCGCGCCCTCGGCGCGCCCAGGTTCCTGAACAGGCTCCTAGTACTGAAGATCGCGGGCGGTGAACAACCGCCGTGGCTCTCCTCCCACCACCCTACGTAGGATGGAGTTGAGCGTATCGGGGTCGTCGTCGAACCCGTCGTGGGTTTCGCTGCGGCACGTGCTCGCGGCCCCCTTGGACTGTCCGGCTACGACGAGGCTCGGGAGACCGTTGATCGCCCGCTCGAACACCCGCTTGAGTTCCTCGTCGGCATCGAGAAACCGCTGCATGCCGAGGAGCGGCGTGTCGCGTCGACCTTCGAACGCATTGCTCACGAGATACAGCAGCGACTTGCCGTAGGGACCGACGGCGTCGTTACGTTCCGCCTCGTCGCTCAAGACGTAGAGGGTGGGTTGGGGGCATCGCCCGCTCCGGACCAGCGGCAACACGAGCTGCTTGAAGAGCGCGACGGTGATCGCCGGGGCCATCAGGTGAAGGCTCTTGAACGGGACGCCAAGGTTCAGGAGATGATGCAGAGCGTACGCGGCGAAGACGCTGCCGGCGCTGTGACCGACCACGTGCAGTTCCCACCGTCTCTTCTCACGCCCATCGATCCGGCGCAGCGCGGCTTGCCCATATCGCGAGAGGAGTTGCATTCCGCCCTTCTTGTCCGGGTGCAGCGACGCCAGCCGGGCGTTCTCCTTCATTTCCCGCCACAACGCGGCGCCGGGGACCGCCGCGGTCAATTCGAGCGTCCGATCCTTGGCTTCGAGCAGGCCGCCGCGGAGTTTTTCCATCCAATCGGCCACCCCGCCCGCGCGCTCGTCGACGTCGGTGAAGAGGTCGCGCAGCATCCCGGTCAGCGACTCCATCACGCCGGATTCCCACATCACGTGCAGGGGGTAGATTTCGTTGGCGAGCAGCACGTCGCGAAATACGACGATGCGGCGCGCCACGGTCTTTTCGTCGTTGAGCCCGCCGTGGAGATAGAGCAGCACGCGACGCTTCGACCACCCGGCGGAAACCGAGGGAATCCCTTCGGCGAACAACCGCGCGAGATCCTGCTGGGTCGTCCAGTACACGCCGGAAGTCGAGAGCTCCCCATTGTTGCCGACGTCAATGACGTACGGCCGAATCGCGCTCAGGGGAATCACCGCGCTGGCCCGCTGCATCCCTTCCGTGCTGTCGGCGGCACCCTCGGTCCAGAGATCGACGGACACCGGGACGCCGAGTTGCGCCGCCCAAACGTCCGTGGCGTGGAGCAGGTAATCCTCGTAGGGCAGCAGGGCAAAGCCGTCCGCGCCCCACTCTCGTCCCCACGAGTTCTGGACGATGAACCCCTCCTCGGTATAGCCGACGATGGCCACCGCGTGACCGCTGTCCGCGCGCCCCTTCCGCGCGATGATGGGAAGCTCCCGTTGGCGCACCGAGCCAGCCGCGCGATACATCACCGTGACCGTGCGCGGCCCCGGCGCCTCCCACCCCCGGTGCACCATCAACGTGGCATACAGGATACCCACCTCGGCCAGCGCGGCGTGCATGTCCCGAACCTGACGGTGCATCACGCGATAGTACGCCCCGCCCGGCGTGGTCTGCGCCTCGACGGCGAGCTCGGGCGTCAAGTGCTCGGGACCACGTGCGGTCGCGGGCCACGAGCGTTCGGGACACACGCCGTGACGAGCCCACGCCTTCATCGCGCCCCGCGCGGAGGATCCCTCGTACCGTTCCCCCGGCCACTCGTCATAGCGCCGCGCCAGCTCATACAACATCCGCGGACTGACCCGCCGCTGGATCCTGCGCGCATAGAGCAGGAAGTTGATCACCGCCGCCAGCGCGAAGCCCGTGCACGCCCCCTCGGCGCCTTGATCGAGAATCTCGGGCACCTGATCGCAGTTCACCACGCGATCCGGGAGCGGGGTCAACCTCGGCTGGTAGAACCAGTCGCGGATGTCGATGCGATCGGGAAAGGCATCCAGCGTGCGTTCGAGACGGGGCGCGGCTGGGGCGGGACCGGCATGGGCTAACGAGGCGTGGCGCGTGGATCGAGTGGAACGGCGTGAGGCAGTGGCGGGCCGGCTCCTAGATACCATGGGACTCCTTTCCCGTGGATAAGCGCCCGGATGCCCGCGAGCGCGCCGTGTGAGCGGGCGCGTCAGGCGCAGAGCGGCTGGGCGATCGAATCGCGGACCCGCATTGCGGTCACAATCCGCGGCTCAGCCCCGCAGTCGCTCCAGACGACGCCCCGCACCGGCAGTACGGTCAGCGACGGTCGTCGGTGCGCGGGAAGCCGGTGAAGAAACGTGTGGGAAAAATTCAAGGGCTCCAAACGGTGATACACCTCGTCGATGACCGCCCGCTCGGCCCGCGTGCCGATCGCGCAGGCAATCCGTTGAAACGCGCCCGACAGCTCGGGAGCGGCCTCGCGGACAAAATCCCACATGGTCTTGGCCCGAAACACCATGACGAAGGTGTTCCACAGCCCACCCTGGTGCACCAACGCCTCGGCATGATCCGGCTCGGGCTTTTCGATGAATCCCGCGACGTGATGGAGTTCCGCCAAGGCCGGATGGTGCGCCGGTCGCCCCGGAACGATATAGCCGTAGTCCGGCTCGGGCGCGGTGGGCTCAATGCCCAGGAGCACCATCCGGGCAGGCCGTCGCTCCACGACCCGGCACGCCACGTCCACGTGGGCCATGAAGACGTCTTCTTCCGCCAGATAATGATCCGAGGGAAACACCACCACCACTGCATCCGGGTACCGCGTTGAGAGGTGCGCCAGGGGGAGCAATACGCCCGGCCCGGTTTCCTTGTTCTCGGGCTGCACGACCACCCGACCGCCGGGTCGATCGGCCAGCTGCCGCCACACCTCGGGGTATTCGAAATGGTCCCGGCTGACCACGGTGAACAGGCGTTGTGGGGAGATCAGGGTCTCGGCCCGGCGAAACGTGTGCTCGAGCATCGAGCCCGTCTTGGAAAAGTCGACGTACTGTTTGGGCAGGTCGTCCCCTCGCAACCGCCGAACGAACGACCGCAGCCGCCGGCCGTCACCCGCCGCCAATACGATGCCGCACCGGATCGCGGAACGCGATGAATTCCCCATGCCGAAAGGCCCTCCCTGGTCTCAGTGGAAACGACGAGTGCAAACGGGGACAGAGTAGCCGATACCGGGATTTCTGTAAACCCCCTACACAACGAGTCGATGCCAGATAGGCAGAACGACCAGGCTCGCGGCCGTCGAGAGCGTGACGACCTGGGCATAGAGCGACGTGTCCAGACCGTAGCGATCGCAGATGACGATACCCAAGACCATGCTCGGCATCGCGGCCTCCAGAACCACCGCTCCGAGCAGGTCCCTCGAGACACCGATCAGCGTGGCCGCGCCCCACACCAAGAAGGGCGTGAGCACGAAACGAATCGCCAACACCGGGACGAGCAATGGAACGCGAGCCCCCCCGCCCTTCTGCCACGTGAGCCCCAGTCCGATCGAGATCAGCATCAGCGGCACGACACCCACCGCCAAGCGCCCCAACCCCTCTCTCACCCAACCCGGGATCGGCACCGCCGCCAGATTTAATCCCACCGCGACCAGGGCCGCCCACAACGCCGGGACTTTCACGAATTCCCTGATCGCCCACTCATGCTCGTCGTGCGTGCCGTAGGCCCGGGCGATCACAATGCCCACGGTCAACAGCAGCGGCGTCGAGGCGAACAGGTCGTACTCGATCGCCACGCTGCGCGCCCACGAACCGAACGTGCTTTCGAGCACCGGCAGCCCGAGATACGTCACGTTGCCGAACGCCGACGCGAGGATCAGCGCCCCCACCGCGGCCCGCGAAACCGATAGCAAACGATACCAACCCCACGAGACGACAAGCCCGGCGAGCACTCCGCACACCGCGACCGAGGCGACCCGCACCGCATCGAGCCCCAGCGGCGCCCTCCACAGCACATCGAGCACAAGGGCCGGCAGCAAGAACACGTAGACAAGACTCGTGAGCACCCGGCGCGTCGCTGCCGCCCCAAAACCCCATGGCCGCGCCAGCTTCCAGGCCACGCCGACGGCGATCAACGCGGCGGTTTGAGCGAGGACTCCGTACATTCCCAGAAGGAGCCTCCAGCGTCACATGGCGCGGACGACCTCACCACGATGATGTGGCCAGCACGCCGGCGATTGATCCGAGAAGAGCGGCCGCCATCTGCGGGGCCAGCCCCTGCCTATTCGCCCAAGAACGGGATCTCGACCAGCATGGTATAGCCGTTCATCATGAGGAACGTGCCGACGATCGCGAGCGTGAGGGCGAAGAAAAAAATGGGACGGGAACTGGACAGAATCGCCACCGACGACATGACGACGGCGATCTGCAGGAGAACTTCCGCGTAGTCAAAGTAGGGATCCTTCCGGCGATTGAGGTCGCGGATCTCCTCCTTGTGTTTCGCCTCTTTTTCAATATCTCCCTTCTCGGTGTTGTACCGCTTCTCCTCGTCCGCGAATTTCTGCAGCACGGCTTCCAGCTTCCCGCGCGCCTCGGGCGACATCTTGGCGCCGCGGTCGACCAGATCGGCCTCGGCCCGCAGCTTCTGAATCCGGTACTCGTGCTCACGGATCACCTTGGACTGGTAGAACGCCCAGAGATCGGAGGACTGCTGTTGCGCGAGCAGCATCTCTTTGGTCGCGTTATTCCCGCCCAACGAGCCGATGGCCATCGCCACGGAAAACACGGCTGTTGCCACGGCCACACGCCTCGTAAATGTTTTTTCCTTGAGCTCCAACAACTCGTCGTGCTTAGGCACTTCAATCTCAGGCATCGCAAACCACCCCCTTGGCTGATCGTCCCAGACGCATCGGGCCGATCCCTCGACACAGGCCCGCTATCGTACTCGGCCCCCTTGGCTTGGTCAATGGTCGTCGTCGAACATGAAATGATCGTCGTTGACACCGGGTTCACATTGGAGATACAAGAGGTTGCCGGCTGAGGCACCGGCTCCCGTCGGGACGACGGCCTCTCTCCTCTCCGTTCAAGCACCGACACCGGATGATCTTACGGGCTGGAAAAGGTGAGGTTCAAAAACAAGTTGAGTTCAGATGAAAGAGAGGGAAACGTGGGTCCGATGAAAACCGGCACCGCCCTGACGATTCTCATGCTCGGAATCGGCATGACGGTGATGGTCAATGTGCCGAACGCGCTGGGCTCTGCCACGGACGATGCGACCCAACACTTTAACCGAGGAACGGAGCTCCTGAACAAAGGGGACCTCGACGGAGCCATTACAGAGTATCGGACCGCCATTCAACTGATCCCGAACGACGCAGAAGCTCACTATGCGCTCGGGGTGGCGCTCAAACGCAAAGGGGATCTGGATGGAGCGATCGCTGAGTATCGGACCGCCATTCAGTTCAACCCAAACCACACCGACGCCCACCATAATCTCGGGGTGACGCTAAGCAAGAAAGGGGATCTCGATGGGGCGATTGCCGAGTATCGAGCCGCCATCCGCCTCAACCCCGACCAGGTCGGTGCCCACCGTAATCTCGGAGTGGCCCTCAGCGAGAAGGGCGCGATCGATGAAGCCATTGCCGAGTACCGGGCCGCCATTCGTCTGAATCCGAATCAGGCCAACATCCACATCAATCTCGGAATCGAACTTCAAGGCAAGGAAGATTTCGACGGTGCCATCGCCGAGTATCGGACCGCGCTCCGCCTGATTCCGGACGATGCCGGCACTCACTACAACCTCGGGGCGGCGCTCAAGCGCAAAGGGGATCTCGACGGCGCCATCGCCGAGTACCGGACCGCCATTCGTTTGGACCCGAGCCAGGCCGACGCGCACTATAATCTCGGGGTCGCCCTCCACGCGAAAAAAGATATTGATGGAGCGATCGAGGAGTTCCAAACCACCATCCGCCTCAACCCGAACGACGTGGGCGTCCACCGCACGCTCGGGGACGTGCTCGCGGACAAAAGGGACCTGGATGGCGCCGTCACGGAGTACCGGACCGCCATTCGCCTCACGCCCAACGACGCCGACGTCCATCACCAACTCATGGAGGTATTCATCGCCCAGAAGAACGCGGTAGCCGCCGCCAAAGAACTGGACGAGTTCACCCGCTTGGCCGGCAACGCCGCCTCAAATCGTCAGAAGATCGATGAGGCGAAGAAACGGCTCGATCAGCTTCGTAGTGCGGGGAAATGATGAGAGCGAATCGAGAGAAGGTGGTATCGTCCCGACGTCCACTCGATACGTTCAGTCCACCAACGGTCTTGCACTCAGATCCTCGGCTTCGTCCGCGCAAAGCCAAGCAAGACCTCGATCAATCGCTCTCGCTATGGGGTATAGAGATCGGGAAATTGCTGCTGTAACCGGCGCAGTTTCGGCAGGTCGTGGGCGATGATGTACGGTTTGTCGGGATTGCGGGCGAGGAAATTCTGGTGGCCCTCCTCGGCCGGATAGAACTCAACCAGCGGCACCACGTGGGTCACGATGCGTTTGGAAAACACCGCGGCCTGCGTGAGTTGCTCGATATACCCCAACGCGAGCTGTTTCTGCTCCTCCGTCGCATAGAACACCGCCGACCGATATTGCATTCCCGCATCCGGACCTTGGCGGTTCAATTGGGTCGGATCGTGGGCGACTGAGAAGAACACGTTCAGCAACTGAGGATACGAGACCTGCGCGGGATCGTACGTAATCTTCACGGACTCGGCGTGTCCCGTCTTGCCGGTGTTGACCACCTCATACTGCGCGGTCGCGGCGGTTCCACCCGAATAGCCCGACACGACCTCCGAGACTCCCTTCACGTGCTTGAAGACGGCATCCACTCCCCAGAAGCAGCCCCCGGCGAAGACCGCGATCTGTGGCTTGGTGGTGGTAGGGGCCTGGGACTTGCCTAAAAAATCAGGCAACTGCCCCTGCGCCGCAGTGCAAACCAGAACGCCGACGAAGGGGACCAGACCCAGCACACGGAGGAATGACACGAAACGATCGATGGAACTCGAACTCACCATATTCCGACCTCTTCGACTTCGACTCACGCGGGTGGGGAGGTTCGCCCCGACTATCGTCCTGTCGAAAGAGGGTCCGATTCCCTCCACAGGAGACAACACGTCCCTCTTACGCCCGCACCGCATACAGGATAACATCTGCAGGAAAATTGGGGCAGGGGAAATTGGGGTCCGAGAACAGTGTGTCTAGTGGGAAACAAGCGCCTGGCCTTCCTATACCGTGTTCCACACGGCACTCCGGCGTTTTGGCTAGAAGTCCAAGAAAAGATGGAAAAAAGAGCAATCAAGTGTCGGATAATTTATCACTATCGCCATGTACCTATCTCCTCAAAAAATAACAAGTAGTTTTGATAATTACTCTGATGTAACGTCAATGGTGTCTGAAAATCTTACATGGCGGTGGGAGAGATCTGTACAGCATACTGAAATATAAGCTTTTTCTATTTTGGTATGAGGATTGCTTATTAAACTAATTTAATTAGGGGACAGGACTGTGAAAATTCGCCTCAAAGAGCTACTCGCAGCTGAAATTGCCGTTTTAGCCTTCATTGCGGTTAATACCGCCCATGCGATTCCTTTTAGCGAGAGTGGTGACGCGGGCAAGCTGATTCCGAGTTCACAGGCGGTTGGAATTGGGGTGAACAGCATTACGGGATCTCTCGGCGGATCAACGGATGTCGACCTGTATAGATTAGGGTTATCTTCGGGCCTCTTTACGGCTTCAACCGGAGTGGCGGCGGTTGGGGTCGGTCCAGATACCCAGTTGTTTTTATTCGATTCAACAGGGCGCGGAATCGTGTACAACGATGACGCAACAGGCCTGACCACCCAACGGTCGTTCATCTCAACCACCCTCACGGCCGGGACCTACTATCTCGGAATCTCGGTATGGAACATCGATCCATACAGCGTGGGCGGAAATATTTTCCCCGACACCTTTTTCTGCTGTAGCACCCCTATTGCTGGACCAACTGGGCCAGGAGGCGCCTCTCCGCTTTCGTACTGGGCGACCGGACCGGCTGGAACCGCCGCAAGCCAAAGTGGAACGTATACCATCGCTTTAAATCAGCGTACCGTGCCTGAGCCATCCTCCCTACTGCTTTTGGGCTCCGGCCTGATGGGCTTGGGGCTTTGGGGCAGGAAGCGGTCTAAGGGGACAAGCTAAAACCTGGCTTCAAAACGGTGGTGACCCAAGAGCGCCCTTCGGCCGATGGCTGGTGGGCATTTTTTTTGGTTCACGAGCCTCGCCTCGCGTCTTTCAACGCCGCCAAGAATTCCTTCAGCGGCCTGGTATTGACGACGTCCGATTTCTTCGCCCACCCTCTCCGGGCAGCCGCAATGCCGTAGTGCAGAACCTGGAAGTGGCCGGTATGGTGGGCGTCGGAGTCGACGACGAGCTTGACACCGGCTTCGACGGCCTTGCGCACGTGCTCGTCCTTCAAGTCCAGGCGGTCGGGGTAGGCGTCGATTTCGAGGACCGTGCCGGTGCGTTTGGCGGTCTTGATCATCTCGTCGATGTCGAGGTCGCACGCCTCCCGCTTGTTAATAAGGCGTGCCGTGGGATGGAAGAGGATGTCGGCGTGGGGGTTCTCCATCGCGCGGATCACGCGGCGGGTCATCTCTTCGCGGGGAAGGTTGAAGTGCGAGTGGATCGCCACACCCACTACGTCGAGCAGGGCCAGTGTCTCGTCGTCGATGTCGAGCGTACCATCCTTGTTGATGTTCACCTCGGCGCCCTTGAGAATGCGGATGCCCGGTCGCTTGGCGTTCAGAGCGTCGATCGCGGCCATCTGCTTGCGCAGCTTCTTCTCGTCCGAGCCGTGGGTCATCGCGAGGCTCTTGGTGTGGTCGGTGATCGCGATGTATTCCAGGCCGAGGCGCTTGGCCTCCGCCGCCATCTCTTCGATCGTGTGCGAGCCGTCGGTCCAGCTCGTTTGCGTTTGCAGATCTCCCCGTAGATCGCCGTAGCCGACCAGCTCGGGTAGCGTCCCAGCCTGGGCCGCCTCGATTTCCCCGGCGTCCTCGCGCAACTCGGGTGGAATGTACGACAGACCGAGCGCCGCGTACACGTCCTCCTCGGTCCGGCCCGCAATCGCTCGCTCCCCGTGGAAGAGTCCGTACTCGCTGAGTTTATAATCCTTGGTCTGGGCCAGCTTGCGCAGCGCGATGTTGTGCGCCTTGCTGCCGGTGAAATACAGCCACGCGGCGCCGAAACTCTCCTCGGGGATTACCCGCACGTCGATGTCCATGCCGGTGCTGAGTTTCACGCTGGTTTTGGTCGGCCCCTTGCCGTGGACGTCGACCGCGTCGGGCATCGCCACCAGAAAGTCCATCACGCGCTCGGGCAAGGTCGCCACGACCAACAGGTCGCCGTCGCCGATCGTTTCCCGTCGTCGCCGGATCGAGCCCGCCACCGCCACCCGCTTGACCCCCGCGATCTTGGTAAGCCGCGCCTCGATCTCGAGCGCGATGGGCAACGCCTCCCCAAGCGTGAGGCGCCCCCCGCTCTGCTTGAGGAACGCAATGCCCTTGAGGATCTTCTGCTCGCTCTTCTCCCCGAAGTGTGGTAGGTGCCGGACCTTCCCTGCTCTCGCCGCGGTCTCCAGGTCCTCAACGGTCTTCACACCCAACTGCTCGTAGAGCGCCTTGATCATCCTGGGGCCGAGTCCTTCGATCGCGGTGAGCGCGGTCACGTCCACCGGCGTCTTCTGGCGCAGGTCGTCGTAGAACGGCAAACGCCCCGTCTCGATCAGCGCGACGATCTTCCCCGCCGTGCCCTTACCCACCCCCGGGATCTCGGCGATCGCTTTGAGCCCGCCGCGGCGATGAATCGAGGCCAACGGTTCATCGATGGCCTCGATCGCGTGGGCGATCTTTTCGTAGGCCCGCGGCCTGAACGGCACGCCCTCCATATCGAGGAAGACGGATATCTCGCGCATGATCCTGGCGATCTCGGCGTTCGTCATGGCAGTGCCTCGTGTGTCCTACCGGTCGATGACCTCGCGGCTCTCGTCGCGCGCGGGGTCGGCCGAGGGCAGTACGTCGCAGACCCATTCACCCTTCTTCCAAGCGGGAACGGGGGTCCGCCGCTTGGGTTTCGGCACGAACCGCGAGCGCTCCACGAGTTTCATCCTGTGGATGTAGCGCGGGCAGTTCGGAAAGACCTCGCGCGCCCTGACGCGCACGATGAACTGAGCATCGGCGTACGCGTTCATCAGCGGATCCTTGCGATCGACCGTGGCCTCGCCGTTGAGGCGCATACGGCGCTGGGTCTCGAAATCGATGAACAGCAGACCGGCTTGCCCCGTCCGGACCACATTGCCCATTGACAGATACATGCCGTTGCCGTCGTAGTTGGGAAAGGCGATGGTCCGCTCATCGACCACGCGCACGAAACCCAGCTCGCCGCCCTTGTACGAGCAGTTCACGCGGCCGCGGTCATCGACCGTCGCCAAGAAAAACATATCCACGCGTTCGATGAACCCCTTGTCCTCCGGTGTGATCGTGTCGTGCACGATCTCCTCGTCAAGCCGCTCAGCAAGGCGCCGGGTGTCGAACTCCTCCTGCAGCCGCCGATGGTCGTCATGGTAGATATTGGACATGGAGAACCTCCAGTCATACGCCAATCGCGAGTCACGTTGATCATACGAACTCGCCCAGGTTTGCAATCGCCTCAACCGGCGTCGAGAAACCGGCCCTCGATCTCGGTCGAGGGCACGAAACAGGTATCGCTCCGTCCGAACCAGCGATATCGATTCCGGGCCACGATCCGGTAGACGAGATCACGGATCGGCGCAGGGACGAGGATCAGCGCATACAGCAGCGGCCACAACCCGCCAAGCTCCTTCGCCACCTCGAGCGCAGCCGTCGATTGCACGGCGCAGCCGTCGTCGGTGACCAAGACGAATGTCTTGAACTTATCTTGGGGCAACCGAAAGCGTGCCAAGAGTTCTTGCCCCAGTGACGACTGCATCGAGGCGAACGTGAACCGCTTGCGCGGATCTCGTTTGATCACGTACAGCACCGACCGCGTGCACAAGGCACACACCCCGTCGTAGAGGATCAGCGGTGTCGGAACGCGGCCATCACCCACGGGGCGTTCGGACGCGGTCACCGCGTCGAGCGATCCCATCGTCACCTTCCCTCCACCCGACGTCATACGGACGAGCCGGTACCCGAGAATACCATACCCCGCGATCGTGCTTCACCTCAGTCGCGCCTCCGGAACGCGATCGCTATAATTAAAATAATAGGAGGCCTGGTCCGTGTCGGAGCGCTGGATCCTTCGACGACCACTGGAAGAATGTATGTCTGACACGTCATCGGTCGACTTTCTCATCATCGGGGGCGGGATCGCGGGAACGACCGCGGCCGAAACCCTTCGGAAGAAGTCCGACGGCCGCGTCATGATCATCACGGACGAGCCGCATCTCTTGTATTCGAGAGTACGCCTCCCCGACTATGTCGCCGGTACGATCTCGCGTGAGCGCGTCTTCATAAAGGATGAGGGCTGGTATCGCGACCGCAAGATTGAACTCGTCCCGGGGCGTATCGTCAGCCGCCTGTCGCTCAAGGATCGATGCGTCGAGCTCGGCGACGGGTCGGCGGTCCGCTACGGCACGTTGTTGGTGGCCACGGGCGGGGCCGCCCGGCGCCTCGCGTGCGAAGGGGCCGATTGGAGCGGCGTCCACTACCTCCGGACGATCGACGACGCCGACCGGCTCAAGTCCGCCATGGCCACCTCCACGCGATCGGTCGTCATCGGGGGAGGATTCATCGGGCTGGAATTGGCCCGCTGTTTCGCGCAAGCCGGCCTCCACACGACGATCGTCCTGATGGAGCCGTGGTTTTGGCCCGCGGTTCTCGATCAAGACTCATCGGCCATGATCGACCAGACGATTCGCCGCCACGGCGTGACGGTTCACTACTCCGAGCAGCTCTCGTCCATCCAGAGCAACGGAACGCTCAAGCAAGCGGTCATGGCCAGCGGGAAAGCGTTCGACTGCGACCTCCTCGGCGTCGGGATCGGAATCGGGACCCGCCACCCCTTCATCGCCGATGCGGGCCTCCAAGTCGGCAAGGGGATCTTGACGGACGAGTACCTCCGGACGAGCGATCCGCACGTTTTCGCCGCCGGCGACGTCGCGGAGTTCTTTGACGTCACGAGGGGACAACGGAACCAGATCGGGAATTGGTCGAACGCCATGGAACAAGGCAAGATCGCGGCGCTAAACATGCTGGGAGAGGCCACGTCATATCGCTTCGTCAGCAACTACTCGATCACCGTGCTCGGCCTGAGCATCGGTTTTCTGGGGGACCCCGCCGCCCTGCCTGGCACCGAGATCATCCAACGCGGATCATCTCAGACCGGGAGCTACACGCGCTTCTTCGTCCGGGACGGTGTAATCAAAGGCGCCACCGTGCTCAATGCCGTACGCGACATGGTGACGATCGGCCAATTGATCAAAGGCGAAATCGCGATCGGCCACGCGCGCACGCACCTCGCCGACCCGTCCTCCGACCTGAAGTCGCTCCTCATGGACACCTGATCTCGCTAACTGTCTGCCGAAGAATCCATCACAACCTAAATGGCGGCAAGCCCGGCGGCGGCCAGGGCACTGAGTCCGACGATCAGCCAGGGCGGCACCATCCAGTGCGGCGGCGAAAACGGCTGTGGCCGCGCGAACCCGGTCCGGAGGCAAGTCCTTGGCCATCCCCCAGATCGCGTGCGCGACAACCGCCACGGCTGCGAGTTTCAGCCCGTGCAACCATCCGGCTTGCCCAACCGAGCCTCCCAGCGCGGCAATGCCGTACCCAAACAGGATCATCGCGAACGCTGACGGCGCCGTGAAACCGATCTACGCCGTGATCGCGCCGCTGATCCCGGACCGGGACAGTCCGATCGCCATCCCCACCTGGCTGCTCGCGGGCCCCGGAAAAAATTGGCACAGCGCCACCAGATCAGCGTACGCCTTCTCGTCCAGCCAGCGGCGCCGAACCACGAACTCGTCACGAAAATATCCCAGGTGCGCGACCGGCCCGCCGAATGAGGTGAGACCGAGCTTTAGAAAGGAGAGGAAAACCGTACCGGCGGAGACCGCTGACGGGCAACCCATGGGTGGGCATTGTACGGCAGCCGACAATGCAATGCCATTACTTGGCACCGGAAGTGAGTTCTTGAGAAGCGGTAAGACTCTTCGATCAATCGTGGTCGGTTTCGCCCCTGCCGTTTATCCCCCTGCCTTATACGCCCGCCACAGCGCCTCGGCTTCGCCCACGAGGGATCGATGGCGGGGTTCCCAGCCGAGGAGGCGCTCGGCCAATACCCCGGACACTTCCTGATCCATGGCGAGTGCGTCGGCCAACGGCCCTATCTGCGCCCTGGCTTCGGCCATCGGCGTCGAGATGACCTTTCCTTGGCATCCGGCCGCTCGGCCGAGGGACTCGGCGATCGCCCGCAGCGTCAGGCGCGAGCCGTCGGTGGCGTTGAAGACGTGGCCGGCGGGGGCTTGTTCCACGCAGCGGACGTAGAGGTCGGCCAGATCGCCGCGGTGCACGAGCGGCCAGTGGTTGCGGCCGTCGCCCACGGTGCGGATCGCGCCTTCCTTTTCGGCGGAGGCGAAGAGCATGGCGGTGATACCGCCGGACCCGCCGTACACGATCCCCGGTCGGATGATCCACGCGGTGATGCCCAGCCCAAACCCATTCCCAACCAGGTCTTCGACTGCCGGTCTCCACGCCACCATCGGCGGCGCGTTCTTCGTGGACGCGCTTTCATCGACGATCTTTCCGCCGGTGTCCCCGAGCACCCAAACCCCGCTCGTGTAGATGAATCGACGAAGACCGTCGGATTGCGCCACGGCATCGAGCAGGAACGAGACCGTCTTCCGGTCGATGGCTCCCATGTCAGGCGACATTTCGGCGGCGGCATGGATCACGGCGTCGGCCCGCTTGACGAAGGGAGCCATGGTGTCGGGTTTGGTGATATCGCCCTGGACCGCTTTCGCTCCGAATCGTTCGATCCACTTCGCCTTCTCGATATGGCGCGTGAGCGCCGTGACGTCGTGTCCCGCCCTGCAGAGCGCCGCAACCACCGCGTTGCCGATATACCCCGTTCCAGCCGTGACAAGCACCTTCATGTACAGCCTCCTTCTTAGTCCATCGTTGCGCCGCCGCAGAGGTTGAGGGCCTGGCCGGTCATGCCCCCGGCCTCATCCGAGGCCACGTAGACGGCCAGCGCACCGACTTCGGCCGGTTCGATGAAGCGTTTGAGCGGCACGGCGGCCTCGGCCTGTTTGCGGAACTCGGTTTCGCTGATGCCCATCGCGCGGGCACCGTTCGCGATCCCTTGCTCGGCCATCGCGGTCCCCACCCAGCCCGGACAGAGCGCGTTGACTGTAATACCGCGTGGCGCAAGCTCCAGCGCCAACGACCGCGTGAGACCGATCACGCCGTGCTTGGACGCACAATACGCCGCGTAACCCGGAACCCCGAAGCGGCCCAAAACGGACGAGAGGTTGATGACCCGGCCGTGTGCGTGGTCCTTCATGCGCGCGGCAACGGCCTTGGTGACCAGGTACATCCCGGTGAGGTTCGTCGCGATGATCTGATGCCAGAGGCTCTCGTCGGCATCGGAGAGCGTCGTGATGCCCGAGACGCCCGCGTTGTTGACCAGAATGTCGATCGTCCCCCATCTCGCGACAAGCGACTCAACCCCGCGCGCGATCGACGCCCGATCGGTCACGTCCATCGTGAGCGCCGTCACCCGCTGACCCGAAGGGTCCAGTTCGCGGGCCGCGCGCTCGAGCCGCGCAGCGTCCCGCGACGCAATCGCGACCCTAGATCCCTCGGCAACGAACGCCGCCGCGATCGCCCGCCCAATGCCCGTTCCCCCGCCCGTCACCAACGCCGTCCGATCGCGTAGCCGCATGGAGATCTCCGTGTTGCCCGATCGAGAATGATCGGCGCCCATCATAGGGAGGTCCCGGGGTGAAATCAAGAAGGAGGGAAGCGCTGCGAACGGTCGAACGAACGCCTAGTAGCTTGTCTGAATATTCGGAAGGTGGAGCCTAGTTCGCCGCGGCTCTGAAATTCTTGGCAGGCGGCTCGGCCTCATGACGCCAATAGTCCGGCGGGAAGTCGTCGACCTGAATCGCCTCCCGACGGGCCGCGATGGCGTCACGAATCGCGTCCGCGTCCTTTTTCCCGATCACGCCCCGCTCAACCGCGTCGCGCAGCAGCGTCGCCTCGTCGGAGACTCTCAGCGTTCCCGCCCGGATCGCCGCACGGAGGGTTTTCTCCACCGCCTCCGCGGCGACGACCTTGACCAGGGTCGCATCCAAACGCCCGACGGCCTGGGAGGCGTCCTGGGGGACGTAGATGCCCACGGTCAATCGGTCCCTCGCGGCGGATGGCTCCAGGAGCAGGCTCGCCACGCGATGGGCCAGTCGATCATCGGGTCTTCTGAAGCGTCGGCCGGTTGGAAAGACCAGCAGCCGGAGCAGTCCCGCGACGGCGCGGTTGGGAAAATTACGCAGGACCGCGTCCAGGCGGTCTTGGATCGTGTACAGCGATTCCTCGCAGGCCCACTGCAGGAGCGGCGCATCCTCAGTCGGTCTCCCCTGATCCTCGAAGCGCTTGAGCGCGGCGGACGCGAGGTAGAGGTAGCTGAGCACGTCGCCCAGGCGGGCCGACAGCGATTCCTTCCGCTTGAGCGCGCTGCCGACGACCGCCATTGCCAGGTCGGCCGTCAGGGCAAAAGCCGCACTCATGCGCGAGAGGTGCTGAGCGTATCGCCGTCCCGGTCCGTGGAGGGGCGTTGAGGTCCAGCGAGCGCCGGTCAACCCGAGCCACAGCGCGCGTGCGGCGTTGCGGACGATCAGGCCGATGTGTCCGAAGAACGCGCGGTCGAACTCGCGCAAACCCTTCGCCTGGTCGGGATCGGCGGCGGCCCGCAGTTCTTTCAGAACGAAAGGATGGCAGCGGAGTGCGCCCTGGCCGAAGATGATGAGGCTGCGGGTCATGATATTCGCGCCCTCGACCGTGATGCTGATGGGGATGGCTTGATAGACGCGCGCCATGAAGTTACTGGGCCCCAGTACGACCGCCGAACCGCCGTGGATGTCCAGCGCGTCATTGACCGCCCGGCGCATGAGCTCGGTGAGGTGATACTTGATCATCGCCGAGATGACGGACGGTTTCTCGCCCTGGTCGACCGCCCCCGCGGTCATCACACGCGCCGCGTCCATCAGATAGGTGAAGCCTGCGATCCTCGCCAGCGCTTCTTCGACGCCTTCGAAGCGGCCGATTGGGGTCTTGAATTGCTTCCGGATACGCGCGTAGGCGCCGGTCGCGCGGCACGCGAGCTTGCCGGCCCCGGTGCTGAGCGCGGGCAACGAGATCGACCGGCCGGCCGCCAGGCTCTCCATGAGCATCCGCCACCCCTGCCCGACTCGCGCCGACCCGCCGATGATCCAGTCCACCGGAATGAACACGTCGCGCCCGCTGTTCGGGCCGTTCTGAAACGGGATGTCGAGCGGGATGTGACGGCGGCCGATGGTGACCCCCGGCGTGTCGGTGGGAATGAGCGCAACCGTGATGCCGATTTCCTCCTTGGCCCCCAGCAGATGGTCGGGGTCGAACAACTTGAACGCCAGCCCCAACACGGTCGCGACCGGCCCGAGCGTGATGTAGCGCTTGTTCCAATTGAGCCGGATGCCGAGGACGTTGCGCTGCCCGCGGAAGTCGCTGCGGCACACCACCCCGGTATCGGTCATCGCCGCCGCGTCACTGCCGGCCTCCGGACCGGTCAGGGCGAAGCACGGCACCTCCTCGCCGCGGGCCAGGCGAGGCAGGTAGTGGGTTCTCTGCTCCTCGGTGCCGTAGTGGAGCAGCAACTCCGCCGGGCCGAGCGAGTTCGGCACCATCACCGTCACCGCCCCGGTAATGCTCCGGCTCGCCAGCTTCATCACCACGCTCGAGTGCGCGAGCGCGGAGAACTCCAGGCCGCCGTACCGTTTGGGGATGATCATCCCGAAGAAGCCTTTGTCCTTGATGAACCGCCACACCTCAGGGGGCAGATCGTGTAGTTCCTCGGTAATCCGCCAATCGTCCAGCATGGCGCAGAGCTCCTCGACCGGCCCATCGAGGAAGGCCTTCTCCTCCGCGGTCAGGGCCGGGGCCGGCGTCGCGAGCAGTCGCGACCAGTCGGGCCGCCCGCCGAACAACTCGGCGTCCCACCACACCGTGCCCGCTTCCAGGGCTTCGCGCTCGGTCTGCGACATCGTGGGCATCGCGTTTCGGAACACACGCAAGATGGGCGCACTGATCAACCGCCGTCGAAGGCCGAATACGTCCATGTCAGGTTCCCCTGTGTGGGAGCAAGTCCCGGTGCCGCCCCGACGAATCTGCCACCATGGTTACGCCGCAGACCGCGCCCGCCGGCCCGCGGACTCGATATACCGGCGGCTGACCGGGGACAGATCCTGCGGGTCGATCATCGTCTCGATCAATACGAACCGTCGTTCTCCCGCGGCAATCTCCAGCGCGTGGCGAAATTCGGATACTGAGGAGACCCGCATCCCCACGCCGCCCCACAATTGCGCGAACCGCGCGTACGGCCACGCGGGAAGGTCCAAGAGCTTCTTCTGGCGGGTGATGGGCCTGAAGATCCCCCACCCCCCGTTGTTCAGGAGGACGACGATCGGGTTCAGGCCCAGCCGGACCGCGTGAGCGATTTCGCTTCCGGTCATTTGAAACGAGCCATCCCCACAGAGGATGAGAGGGCGAAGTCCGGTGCCAAGCTGGGCTCCCAACGCGCCCGGGATGCTGTATCCCATCGACGCGTAGAAGCCCTGCGCCATGTACAGTCCGGCCGATGGCGTCTTGATCTCGATCCCACCGAAGAGACTGTCGCCGGAATCCACGACCACCGCCGTGCGCGGATGCGCGGCGAGGAATGCGTTGAGCGTCTTCAGGAGCGCCGCCATCTTCACCGGCGGCCCGTCCTCCTCGACGCGACTCGGCAGGTTGTCATGGTAACCCACGGATTCCGCGCGGCGCGTGAGCGGCTGTTTGAGCAGGGACTGGATGAAATCGCGCTCGCTCACGTCGTTGTAGTTGTGAAACCGGATGCGCACCCGGTTGTGGATCGTCCAGATCGACTTCTCGCGCGAGATCTCCGGCGACTGCTGGCCCAACTCGATGTCGGTCAGGAGCGTGCCCAGGCTGAGGATCAGGTCCGCCTCGCGCACCCGGCTGCGGATCGCAGGAGGGCTGAGCGGCCCGGCGTACACGCCCATGTATTGCGGGTGCTCCATGGGGAACGCGCCCTTGGCCAAGACCGACGCCGCGCACGCGCAGCCGAGACGATCCACGAGCGAGACCACGTCCTTCTTGGCGCCGAACCGATAGGGCTCGATCCCGACGATGACCATGGGCCGTTTGGATCGGTTAATCCACGCCGCCGCCTCGGCCACGGCCTCGGCCACCTTGCGGGGGTCGCTCTTCGGACGGGGCAAGCGGCCGTCCCACGTGACGAGCCGGCGCGGGACGGGCACGACCCGGTCGACCATGTCGCGGTGGATCTCGAGATAGCCGGGCCGGCGATGGAGCCAGACGGCCCTGACCACCTCGTCGATCTCCTCCGCCGCGGTGCGGGGATCGGCGATCACGCGCGCCTCACACGTGACCTCCCGGAACATCCGCACCTGGGATTCGATGGCCTTGGCCTGATGGTGGATGAGCGTCCCCAGTCGATACTCGTCCTCCCCGGGTCCCCCGCTGACGACCAAGAGGGGCACGCGCTCGGCGAACGCCCCCGCGATCGGATTGATGACGTTGAAGCCCCCCGCGCCGTACGTCACGCACACCACGCCGAGTCCCCCGGTGCTCCGTGCGTAGCCATCGGCCGCGAATCCAACCGAGGGCTCGTGCGACAGGGTGATCACGTCGAGTCCCCGGGTCTGACCGAGCTTCATGAAGAGATGGATCACGAGGTCGCCGGGGATCCCGAAGACGTGGCGGACGCCGATCTTGCGCAGGTAGCCGACGAGGAAATTGCCGAGCGGCATCCGGGATTGCATGCCGAGAGTATAGCAGGAAGGGCGGCCAGGGGGGACCGCCCATACGAGTTTACCGTGCGCGGCGCGACTTCCAGCACGCCGGCACGTGATCGTCGACCATCCCCACGCTCTGCATGAACGCATAGACGGTCGTGGAGCCGACGAACGTGAACCCTCGCTTCTTGAGATCCTTCGAGAACGCGTCGGCCTCGGGCGTGCGCGGGGGGAGCTTGCCTCCCGGGTGCTTCCGACGCAAGGGCTTTCCCCCGACGAACCTCCACGCATACCGAGCGAACCCGCCGAACTCCTCTTGGACGCGCAGGAAGGCCTGCGCGTTGGCGATCGCCGCGTCGATCTTGCCGCGGTGGCGTACGATACCGGCGTCGGCCAGCAGTCGCCGCAGGTCCCGTTCGCCGTAGACCGCGACGCGCCGGGGATCGAACCCGTCGAAGGCCTTCCGAAAATTTTCGCGTTTGTTGAGGATCGTCTCCCACGACAGCCCGGCCTGGAAGCACTCCAGCATCAATCGCTCAAACAGCGCCTGGTCATCTCGAACCGGCACGCCCCACTCGCGGTCGTGGTAGGCGATCATGAGCGGATTTGCGCTGTCCCAGCACCGGCGCTTGCGGTCAGCCATCGGCAGTTACTCCGCTACCGGCGTTCTTGAAAACATCGCTCTCCCTCACTCTAACGCTGCGGAAAGGTTCATGAGGAAAGAACGTCCCCGACTGGCACTCGACATCGTGTCAGGTTTTATCGAGTCCCGGCAAACCATCGATGCTTCGCGCATTCTTGGCCTGCCGATACTCTTCAAGCTTGGCGGCGCCCTGAGTCTGCGCCCACTTATTGAGCGATTCTCGCTCGCCCTGGTAGTCAAAGAACGGTACGCCGTACCCGCAGGATTCAGACACACGCGTGATCCGCACTCTGATGATGGCCCGCGTTCCCGGGTTCGGTGGGAAGTTGGCCAGGAGCGCGGCAAAGTCGTGGTGGCCCGGCGTCACGACCTCGCCGCGGCCGTAGAGGCGCGCGATCACAGGCGGCCCGTCGAGAGCGCAGAACATGATCACGATACGACCGTTCTCACGGAGATGGGCGATGGTTTCGGCTCCGCTTCCCGTCAGGTCGCGATAGGCAACGGTGAGCGGATCGAGGATACGGAACGAATCGCCCCCCTTCGGCGAACAGTTGACGTGCCCGGCCTCTGTAAGCGGGGCCGTGGCCACAAAGAAGACCCGCTGCTGTTTGATCCAGGCGGCCAACCTTTCGTCGATTCGTTCAGAAGCCTTACCCATAAGGGAATATCAACTCTTCGTCCGAGCCAGATTCGCCTGCCGCGTACCGGGCAATTCCCGTCATCGCGACACGATCAGCGCGTCGTAGCCTTCCTCGGCGAACGCACGGGCCCGCTGGACCGCCTCGGCCCGCGACGCGAACGGCCCCAGGCGTACGCGGTGATAGACCGAGCCATCCACCATGGTCTGGGTGATCGACACGCCATTCGCCTCCAACTCCAGGGCCTGTTTGAGACGACCCGCATTCTCCGGGTCCCGGAACGCGCCGAACTGGATCGCGAACGGGCCGGTGGACGCCACGGCGTCCACCGCGATCTCGTCGTCGACGCGTTTTTGGTATCGCAGATCGCGGTCCATCACCTCGACCGCCACGCGCCCGACGCCCTCCCCGACCAGGCCGATCTCGCGCGCGGCGCCGTAGGACAGGTCGAGCTGCCGGCCGCGGACGAACGGCCCGCGGTCGTTGACGGTCACGGTCGCTGAACGCCCGGTGGTCTCGTCGGTCACCCTGAGCCGCGTGCCGAAGGGCAGCGAGCGATGCGCCGCGGTGAACCCGTGCATGTCGAACCGTTCACCCGACGCCGTCGGCCGCCCATGAAACGGCTCACCGTACCACGAGGCGACCGCGGAGAATCGTTGTCCGGGTTCGGGGTGACGAAGCGATGGCGACGAGGCACACCCTGCGCCGATCAGGCTCGTGGTCAAGCCGACGATCAGGAGCGCCTTTTCACATCCATGCACACTCGTCCCTCGGTCTGACCGGAGACCGGCAATTACGCGCGCGTCCAGATCCCGAACACACCGAACGGCGCGAATCGTCTCGCGCGCTGTTCCACCAGCGTGATGAACGCCTTGGCCTCGTCGAAGCGCGTGAACAGATGATGATCATCGAGAGACGGTACCCAGCGCGCCTTCAACGCGGCAAGGTCCTCCTGTTCGGTGTGATAGGGCGCGTCGGTGAGGCCGCTCAAGAGTTTTGGGTTCGCCACGTCGTAGCCCAACAGCGTCCACGAGCCATCAAGGGAACCGAGGTCCGGCACGTTGGGGCCGATCAGGGAGAGCCACTCGATCGCGTCGGGGGCGACCGACTCGACGCTCAGGGTCACGGCGATGACGTGGTAGGGCCGCTTCGTGATCCCCTCTTTGGTCGCCAAATGACGGAGGAGCCGGTCGCAATCGACCCACAACGGCGGGAGCGGCCCTGCGTCCTCGGGACGCTGGAGGTCGGCCAGCACGTGGCAGACCGAACTCCAAATGTTTTTATCGACCGAATAGGGCCGGACGACGTCGTCGCGCAAGAGATACAAGAACGGACCGTTCTGCGGCCACCAATTCGCCATCGGCAGCCAATTCTGGCGCGCGTCGAAACCGATCACGACGTGCTGTCGGCCGTCTTGCGCGTGAAAGCTCTTTTCGAGTCCGACGGTCTCCTCCATTGCGATCTCCTCGTTCGGGTCAGCCGGACACCGGCGTCGTCAAGCGCATGAGCGCCTCGGCATACTTCTCGCTCGTCTTGCGAATCACATCCGGCGGCAAGCGCGGCGCCGGAGGGTTGTGGTCCCATGCGATCGAGTTCAAATAGTCTCGCACGTACTGCTTGTCGAAACTCGGTGGCGAACTCCCCGGCTTATACTGATCCTTGGGCCAAAACCGCGACGAGTCGGGCGTCAGGATCTCGTCGATCAGATAGGGCTGGCGCGCCTCGGGGTCCAACCCGAACTCCATTTTGGTGTCGGCGATGATGATACCCAGCGCTTCGGCATAGGTAGCGGCGCGCTGGTAGATCGTGAGACTGCATTGACGGACGACGCGGGCGAGCTCCCCGCCGACGAGCGACTCCATCCGATCGAAGGAGATGTTCTCGTCGTGACCGCTGGTCGCCTTGGTCGACGGCGTGAAGATCGGGGCCGGCAACCGGTCCGCCTCCTTCAACCCTGCCGGAAGCGGCTGCCCGCACACCGTGCCCCGCTCGCGGTACTCCTTCCATCCGGAACCCGCCAGATAGCCGCGGACGATGCACTCGACGGGCAACGGCTCGAACTTGCCCACGAGCATCGAACGCCCCTCCAGCACGTCGCGATGGGCGTCGCACCCGGGCGGGAACTTGTCGACCTCGGTCGAGATGAGGTGGTGAGGGAGCACGTCCTCCATGGCCCAGAGCCACTCGAACCAAAACTTGGAGAGCTGGGTCAGGACGTATCCCTTGCCGGGGATGCCGTCGGGCAGCACGACGTCGAACGCCGAAATTCGGTCGGTGGCGACCAGCAACAGGTAGTCTCCCAAATCATAAATGTCCCGCACCTTGCCACGGCGTTTGGCGCCCAGCCGATCGAGGTGCGTGTCCAAAACCACCGGCCGATCCGTCACGTTCCCCATCACCGCCTCCTTTCATCACACGCGCCGGATAGCTATATCAGACCGGCCGCCGCGAACGCAATGGCGCCGCAGAATCGCCTCACCGCGTTGAGACGAGGGGACACGGGTATCCCTCGAATCCCCTCGCGCCTTCGGGGGCTTCACCGATCGTCCCAATCGTTCGGTTACGAGAGACCCAGCGAGTCTTCTCCTATCCACACTACCTGTGGAAAAGCTGGGCATAACCATTCGGTTGGAGTGTTCCTCGGCGCGACTGACGCGGCAATCAACAAATTGCCCACATCTTGGGCAAAAATTTGATTGGTATTTCAATCAGATCGGCACGTCCTGTAACCAGGGACCTCGATCGAGCCTCCAACTCAGCCAGCCGCTTGGTTCATCCACAGGGTACTGTGGAGCGCGTAACATTTGGAAGCGACATGGGATCATGACGAACAGCCCAAAACGGTAACTTACCGGGCCTGGGCTTGATTAGTGCTTCGCCGCCTGTTCCGCGCCCAGCCCCGTGTTCGCGCGCACGAGCAGCTCGGCGTACTTGGCTTCCGCGCGAGGTTCGCGGCCCAACAGCGTGCCGATGACCGCCCCGAGAAACCCAAGCGGGATACTCACGATGCCGGGATTCTCCAGGGGAAACCACGGCGCCGCTTGAATCAAATGTCGAGCGGCGCCGGTCACGCCCGGCGGGTCAACCGTCATCACGCTGGGGCTGACCAGGATCAGCGCGATCGACGACACCAGTCCCGCGGCGAGACCCGCGACCGCGCCGCGTGTCGTGAAGCGCTTCCAGAAAAGGGAGAACACGATCACGGGGAGGTTGGCCGACGCCGCGACGGCAAACGCCAACGCGACCAGGAAAGCCACGTTGGTATTCGGGCCGACCACGATGGCGATGGCCATCGCAAGCACGCCGACGACGCAGGCCGTGACGCGCGCGACGCGGACCTCCTCGCCCGGCCTTCGCTCAACGCCGCGGTGGAGAACGTTGGTGTAGAAATCGTGCGCGAACGACGTGGACGCGCTGATCGTCAGGCCCGCGACGACGGCGAGGATTGTTGCGAACGCCACGGCGGAGATGAACGCGAAGAAGACGTCACCCCCCAGCGTCTGGGCGAGCAGCGGCGCGCTCATGTTGGTGCCGCCGTTGGCCGCGATCGCGTCCCGCCCCACGATCGTGGCCGCGCCGAACCCCAGAAACGTGGTCAGAATGTAGAAGCTGCCGATGATCGCCATGGCCCACACGACGCTGATGCGAGCCGTCCGCGCGTCGGGCACGGTGTAAAAACGGACGAGGATATGGGGCAATCCGGCCGTGCCGAAGATCAGGGCCAATCCCAGCGAGATCAGATCTAGCGCGCCGTACGGGGGTTTGAACCGCAGGCCCGGCTCCAGAAAATTCTGAGTGATCGGAACGCCGCTCTTGTCGTGGTACGTCACCTGGGTCACCGCGTGGAAGAATTCGCCCAGACTGAACCCGAAGTGCGCGAGGACCAGGAGACTCAACAGGACGGTCCCGCTCATCAGCAGGACGGCTTTGACGATTTGCACCCACGTCGTCGCGAGCATTCCGCCGAACACGACGTACACGATCATGAGCACGCCCACGCCGATCACGGCCGCCTGGAAGGTAATCCCGGAATCCTTGAGCAGCAGCGCGACCAACGCGCCCGCGCCCACCATCTGCGCGATCATGTAAAACGTGCTGACCGTCAGCGTGCTGAGCGACGCCATCGCACGCACGGGCGGGGGGCTCAGGCGGTAGGCCAGCACGTCGGCCATCGTGTACTTGCCGGCGTTACGCAGCGGTTCAGCGACGATCAGGAGCACGGTGAGATAAGCGACGAGCCAGCCGACGGAGTACATGAAGCCGTCGTACCCCTGAAACGCGATGATGCCGGCGATCCCCAGGAACGAGGCCGCGCTCATGTAATCGCCCGCCACCGCCACGCCGTTTTGCCAGGCGGTGATCCGGCGGTTGGCCGCGAAGAACGCGCTGGCCCCGCTCGATCGTCCCGCCGCCCAGTACGTGATCCACAGCGTGACGGCGATGAACCCGACGAACATGACGAGGGCGGTGGACATCTATTGCGTGCCCCGGCGCGACATGTTCGCGATGACGGTCCGGGCCATCCGATCGAACCGCGCCGCCGCCCGCAGGTAGAGCGCCGCCACGGCCCAGGCCATGACGAACTGCGAGAGCGCGAACACGTAGGCGAGATTGACCGCGCCGAAGACCTCGGTCTTCATGAAGGCGGGCGCGTAGCCGACGAGAACCGGCAACGCGAAATAATAGACGATGAAGAACAGGGTTGCCGGCGCGATGAACCGCACTTTCTCCCTGACCAGCGCTCGGAATTCCTCCGTCGCGGCGACGCGGTCCCAGTCCACCGCGACGCGATCCTCATCGGCCGTCCGCTCATGAGCGGGCTTGACCGCAGCCCGTCCCAACGGCGCAACGTCGGTCTCGGCGCCAACCGACGGGGTGAAGTCCCTCGTCGACGATCGAGCCGTGACGCGCGGCGCCCCGCGCTTCCTCCTTCGCTGTCGTCCCATACCGCCCTCTCCGCTGATCGGTCCGACCGACCCTCCGCGTGGCGCGCAGTGTATCAAAAAACGCACGCGAGAGCACGCCGCCCTTGATGTTCCTGGGACCTTGACACTGGTTCGTGCCGAGTGGTATACGGGGGCGCTCCCTTCTTGTTGGCTGGTCGCTCTCATTCGGGCAAGACGTTCCTTCTTATTCGCCGAAGCGCGCAGGGAATCCGCCCCCGCTTCGGCCCTTTCCTCTGTTTCTGCCGTAAACGTCGTCAGCGGTCACGGCTTCAACACCTGAAGGAGGCGCTGATGGGTACGCTGTCGCCTTCGGTTCCGAATGGACGTGCGCTGGAATATCCCCGCGCCTCGCGGGCTCTTCCCTCATCCGCGGTTCCTTGCCCTCAGGTGATCGAAAGGAGCGTGCGCAATGAAGACCGATCAGATGAGATTAAGATGCACCGATGCGGGCGGAATTCTTCGGCAAACGGGGTTCGCGCTCGCCGCGACCGGCATCGGAGCCCTTCTTGCCCTGGTCCTTCCCACCCCCGTCGTCCTCGCCGATCTCCCGGCCACGCCAGGCCTTGTCCAGGAGCAGATCGGCGGTCGTATTCAAGGTTTAGGGCGATATGACCAGGAGCGCGTGGCCCGGCTGCATCAGCAATGGGTCCAGATCGTCAGGCTGTCTCAAAAGTTCGATGAAGGCCGCTCCGGCCGACTCCAGGAAGAGATTGGCCAAACCATCCTACAGGCCAACCGGACGATTGCGGCCGAGCGTGCCGCGATCGACTCGGCTCTCGCCGACACGCTCGCCGCCCGCCGACGCATTCGGAACGGTTCGTGGTTTCAAGAGCGCCTGGGCGCACTGATCCTCCAAACCGCCCAGCGGTTTCCGGAGGACACAGCCAGCTTTACTCCGCATCTGCAGGCTAAAACCACGGCCTTGCTGCGCATTGAACAGCGCGCGCTGCAGCGGCTTGACTCACAGTTGGGATCGCTCGTCAGCCAAGCCGCTCAGTTTCCAAACGTGGTGGAGAGCCGCTATCGCGAGGCCGCTGAATCTGGCCGGAGGTCCGCGGTGCTGCGGGACGGTTCCTACGATGCCTGGAACTCGCGGCTCCTCGCCGAGATTCAGGGGGGCTTGGCAGTGTTCCGGCAACCGGAGGACTATCTCCAACTGGCCGCGACGGTGCGAGCCGTGAACCGCGCCCAGTGGGGGATCGGCGGTTTCTGGGAATACGGCGCCGCCTCTCTGTTCGGGATCATACTCGCCGCGGTGTGGGTCGGCTTCGCCACGCGCCAGGATTTTCTGACGTCCGCGTCCCGGGTGTCTGCAGCCACGGTGAAAACCCCCTTGCCCTATCAATGGAGAAATGAGGTCGTCGCCATGTCACAAACCACGACAGTCTTTAGTTGGCCCAAAGAGGTGGTATTCGGTAGCCACGTCTCGCAGGAAGTCGGCCGGTCCGCCGGTAAAGACCAGGCCGAACACGCCATGATCCTGACGGATCAAGGCATCAGCCAAAAGGGAGTGGTCGAACCGATCACAGCCTCCCTGGCCCAAGCCGGCGTGAACTACGATGTCTTCGATCAGGTCACCCGCGAGGTGCCCCACACGCTCGTCGCCGACGTCGCTGACCGGTGCAAACAAGCGGGCATCAATCTCCTCGTGGCGGTCGGGGGAGGCAGCGTCATCGACACGGCGAAGGCCGTGGGGATCCTCCTCACGAACGGAGGCGCCATCCAGAACTACGAAGGCGTGGACCGGGTCGCCCAACCGATTCCGCTGCTGTACGTGGTGCCCACCACGGCGGGGTGCGGCAGCGAGGCGAGCCAGTTCTGCATCGTGCTCGATACCAAGGGAAAGCGAAAGGTCGAGATCTTCAGCCGGAAGCTCATCCCGGACAAGATCTTCATCGACCCGGCGTTGACCCGGTCGATGCCTCCCGAACTCACGGCCAGCAGCGGGATGGATGCGCTGGCCAACTGCATCGAAGCCTACTTTTCAACCTGGGCCAGCCCGCTAACCGACGCGCTGGCCCTCCACGCGACGCGGCTGATCGCCGACTCGCTCCGGGCGGCGGTGGCCAACGGGCACAATATCGAGGCGCGGCAGAACATGGCCCTGGCGGCCTTCGAGGCGGGGCTCGCGTTCACCAACGCCCAGAGCGGAGCCGTTCACGCGCTCGGCCACTCGATCTCCGGACTGTTCGACGTGCCGCAACGGATGGGCGACGCGATCCTGCTTCCCCACGTGATGCGCGCGAACATGAACGCCGATATGGTGCGCATGGCCAAGATCGCCGAGGCGATGGGGGAGCCGGTCGGCGGCTTGAGCGCGCGGGACGCGGCGGGGCGCGCGATCGACGCCGTGAAATGCCTGCTGGTCGATATCGGCCTTCCGACCACGTTGGATAAAGTGGGGGTGGACAAGAAGGCGATTTCGACGTTGACCGAGCACGCACTGCAGGACACGTTCCTGCGGACGAACCCTCGCATGCTCCACCGAGAAGACATCGAGGAGATCTACGAGAACGCCTTTGTGGAGTACGCCGAGATGGGGTACGGCTCCTCGACTCGCGTGACCCTTCACTAGCCGGGAGCAGCGGCATCAGCCCAGGGAGGGGCTGGTGCCAATCCCGGGAGCGGACGGCCTGTCCCCCGCAACGTTACTCGGACGGGGTTTCAGCCTCGCGCTCGGCCTCAATGGCCCACTCGGCGCGAATCCTCCGATTCCGCCGTCTCCTCGCGAAGTAGGCCGCGAACGTCACCCCCATCACGATCGCCCACACCGCCGACGAGCTGGTGATGAGGGGGATCCAGGCGTAGCGTCGGTCAAGGTGCGTCCGCCACCGTTGCTCGAAGAGCGACGACGAGACGCCGTACGCGCCGACCATGGCATCGTCCAGGGACTCGCCGCGGGCCAACCGGCCCACGAACTCCCCGAACGCCTCCCGGCCGTAGGTCACGATCATGTCATTGACGAGCGCGTACGCGAGCAGGTACGCCAGCCGCGCCTCGACCTCCCCGCGCTCAAATCGCGCGGTCAAGTCGTCCAACGTCGGCACGCGGTTCGCGACAACCGTCTGTACGAGCGTCCACTCTTGCTCCGGCTGCCACTCGTACGCCTCGTACATGGCGAGGCCTTCGTTCAGCCATCGGGGAATCGGCCGCGTTCCGAACCGGGCGCCCAGGAGCAGGTGGGTGAGCTCGTGGACGAAAATCGTGCCGATATCCTGGCGCGGTGTGCCCACCACGTGATAGGAGCGGATAACCATCGTCATGATCCCGGGATACGCGACACCAGACGCCCAAGCCGGCAGGGGATCGTTGGTCGGCTGAAACTGATTGAACACCTCATCGGTTGAGGCAAGAATGACCGTAATCGGTTCGGCCCGCACGATCCCGAGGTCAGCGGTCAACCGATTCCAGGACCCATCGGCCAGTCGCTCAAGTGCGCCCACCAACGGGCGATCGGCCTCGGTGAAGGAAAACACAAAGGGACCATGGACCGAAGTGGGCCCGGCATCCAGGGCACTCGCTGCTTCGGGCCACGCGGCGAGGAGGCACGCCGCCAACCACACGGCCCGCGACACCCACCAGCGGCGCGAATGCTCGCTCATCGGGCCATCGGCCCTCGTGCCGACGCAGCCACCATCACCAAGGAAGTCCGCTCCCAGCGAGACACGCCCCTCTCGGGAAAAGGACCGCCAACCACTCGGCGTCTTTGCTCGGGAGGTCGGATGGGTGATCGACGGAATCGCGAGTTACGGCGGGGTCACCCCGAGTTCCTCGATCACTTTACCCTTGCTCTTCGGCTGGTTCGGCTTGGGGGGCTCAGAGCGTTCCGCCAACCAAGGGGCCAAGAGCGTCCATATCTTTTGGTGTTTGCCGATTTCCGAATCCCGTTGCATCAAGTCCCTGAGTCGCTTCCTCGCCGCCGTAAGGTCGGGATTGTGGGCGTCATCCAGGACCTTCAGAAAGTTTCCGACCATTCCTTGAATCTCGGCATTCTCATCCCTCATGGTCGTGAGAAATGCGTCGACCTCGTAATTCGTCACCATACGTCCCTCCTGATTCTCCTCTTCACCTCCGCTCAATCTCGAATGTCGAGATCGAGACCCACGCACGAAGCGTAGGCCCTGAGCGCGTGCTTCGTGCTCTCGAACGCGAGATCGTCCCACGGCAGCGCCTCGGCAGGAAAGGTTTTCGCCTCCAGGGCTTCATCTCCCGCCTTCAAGAGCCCGCCGATGATACGGGCCTGGTACACCAGGATCACCACGGGATGATCTCGGTACGAATAGGCGCCCAAAAGGCGTTCAGTCTCCACGCGCAGACCGACTTCTTCCCACGCTTCGCGGGCCGCGGCGTCTTCGAGCGATTCGCCGCGGTCGACAAATCCTCCGGGGAAAACCCACTTGCCGTAGCCGGGGTTGATCGCGCGCTTCAGCAAGACGATGCCGTCTTCGCACGGAATGATCGTCCCCACCGCGACCTTGGGATCGAGGTACACCACGGTCCTGCACGCCGTGCACACCGGGCGCGGTCGCTCGGCCGGCTTGAGGGGACGGACCTCCAACCGTCCGCCGCACTGCGCGCAGAACGTCACGCCGCGTTGAATCTCATCCCACCCCATCTCAGCCGAATGTGGACGCGACCCGATTCATCCCTAAAATGCCATGGCCGCCATGACTAGGTCCCACCAAAGCGGTCCTTGGTTCGGGAAGAGGACGCTCCCGAGCGTTGAGTTGGGCGCATCGATCGCGGTGGCCTTGATCCCGATGTCGGAAACGCTGTATAGGTACGTGGCGTCGCCGCTCGTCATCACGACCGAGCGCCTCGGCGCCGCACCCCAGAGGTACCATCCTTGCGCGCACGACTGAGCGCGCCAGAGTTCGTCGGGCAGAATGTCGCTGCAGTATGCCTGGCGCGCGAGGTCGGCGTGGTCGACGCGCCCCAGCTCGACAAATCCGTCGTCCAGGCTCACTCGATACGCGGCCATACCGCTGAAATAGGAGCCCTGGGCGACGTCTGTCGTCACGAGGGGGATGACCAGCAGGTTGCGGGGCGCGTAGTACGTGAAGGCCAGATGGTCATATTCCGCGTCGCTGAAGCTGAACGCCGCCCCGGGCGGAATGTAGCGGTGTTGCAGCGTGGGATGTTTCAGATCACTGACGTCGAAGATCTGAAGCTGAATGTTTCCTCCCTCACGCCCCACCGTCAACAGATGGTCGCGGTCGATCGGATGGAGGTACGTGCTGACGCCTGGGATCTCCGTCTCACCGACCAGAACCGGCTTGGCGGGGTCGGAGAGGTCGAACGCGAACAGCGGATCCACGCGGCGGAACGTCACCACGAAACCGCGATCGGCGAGGAAGCGCACGGCGAAGATGCGCTCGCCGGGGGCCACGCCTCGCACCGCCCCCGCCACCGCGAGCGCGCCGTCCCCGGTGTCTTCCAGCACGAAGAGGTGGTTGGTCGGCCGCCACTGGTTGGTCTCCCGGTCAAACCCATCCTCGGTGCTCGCCACCCTCAAGAACCCCTGGTATTCGCTGAAGCTGAACTGGTCCTTCACCCACCCGTCGATGCTCCCGGTGGCAAGGTACACCGGCCGCGCATCCGACAGTCCAAATTTATAGATCGCGGTTTGCGATTTCTGCAACGCGTCCCACCACCACCCTCCGCTCGACTGCGACACGTACAGGTTGTCGCGGGTGGCATATATCTGCCAAGCGTTGTTCATGATCCCCGCCGCCGACGGATTGCCGCCGTCGGTGTCGACGCTGGTCACCACGAGAAGGCCCGGATCGAGTTGGACCTCGGGTCGGTAGATGTCTGCGCACGTCAGCAGAGGAATGCCGGTATCCACGTGGTCGATCTGGCGCACCGCTTGCGGCAGGAGCGCCTCGATGTCCAGCGATTCAATCGCCGTATGGATTGCATCGCGGATGTCTTGTTTGAGCTGATCCCTCTCCTCGGTCCTGTTGTCGCGCACCGCCGCCTGATACCGATCGATAAGATCCCAAAGCGGTTGGTTGTCCTGAAGCACTTTCGGCAGAGCGATCCAAAAGCGCGAGACCAGATGAATCCGGTTCCCGACGCGCCGGCTCCCGACGGCAAACCCTTCAAGAGAGAGTCGTTGGGTGATCGAGGGCGAGGCCGGATCGGCCACGTCGATGAAAATGAGCTGGACCTCTGGAATGCCCGGTACAAATGGAGCCGACGCGGCCAACACGACGGGAAAGTGGGTGACGGAATAGGCAATGACGACGACTCGGTGGTTTGCTTCGTCCAGATACAGCGCATACGCCGAGGCGCCTAGATCGACCCGGCTCAGCTCGTGCAACGCCTCGGGTGGAAACCCTTGCTCAATGACGAAGAAACCGTTGCTCACCGCGTAGAGATACCCGTTGCGGTCGACCTTGACACGATCGGCCTCGTCAACCCCGGGCTCCTGGCTATTCGTCTGGGAGACGTCGTCGGGCGACGCCGACGCCGGCTCCGCCCCGGCCGGACCGTCGCCGGCCACGGCCGCGGTCCCTCCCCCGCGAGAGGAATAGATCGGCGACGATGTAACGCGTTCCATCCACGATGCCTCGAGATAGCGCTTCAGATCGTCACAACCAGCCGAAGGCTTGAGCTGGAGCGAGGCCAGCGGGACGGGGACGCCGGGCCCGCCGCCCCCCGACTCCGCGTCATTATTCTTTGCCGCGCACCCCGCCACCAGGGCGAGGGCAGCCACGAGCAGCCACGAACCGACGACCGTTGTCTTCATCTTGGGCCTCTCCGCAAGGGCGTCATCGCACGTACCGGTCCCTCTGATGGGAGGAACAGCAGGCCCCCTCGTTTTGTTCTATCCGAGGTCACGCTGGAGGTCGGCGATCCGCCGCACATCGTCGTCGGGAAGGTAGGGCGGATCGCTCGCCCGCGTGAATTCTTCCATCTGCGCGGGGGTTTTGATACCCGGGATCACGGTCGACACCACCGGCGACGTCAACACGTACCGCACGGCCGCCTCGGCGAGCGTCCGCACGGGGCCGCGGGCCACGAAACGGAACGATTCGACCCGCTGCAGCAGCGCCGCGAACGCCTCGGCCGTCCAGCGGGTGGCGCGGTGGTCGGTCGCGTGGAAGTGCGCGCCCACGGCGTACTTGCCCGAAAGGATCCCGTACTCGATGGGCGTGCGGACGATGACTCCGACACCCGCTCGTTCGACCTCCAGCGCGATCGCCTGTAAAAGATACGGGCGCACCAGGTTATGAACAAGCTGCAATGTCGCGGCGGTGCCCCGTGCAAGCACCATCCGAGCCGACGCCTCATCGCTCACCGAGACGCCGTAGTGGCGGATCAACCCCCTGCGCTGAAAGTCCTCGACGATCTCGAAGACGTCGCCCTGCCGAAGCAGGTCGATCGCCGGATTGTGGAGCTGGTAGAGATCAACGACGTCGATCTTCAGCCGCTTCAGGCTGGCCTGGACCGCGGATTCGAGGTGGGCCTTGGAGAAATCCTTGACCAGCCCGCGGGCCACGTCGTATCCGCCCTTCGTGGCGATGACGACCCGGCCGCCGAGCCCCGCCAACGTCTCGCCGAACAGCCGTTCGCTGCGGCCGTCCCCGTACATGTCGGCGGTATCGAAAAATGTGACGCCGAGCTCCAGCGCACGATGGATCGCGGCCACCGATTCACGGTCGTAGGTCGGGCCGTAATCCTTCCCCCCGATCGACCACCCCCCGAACCCAACCTCGGAAACCTCCAGACCCGTCTTACCAAGTTGTCGATAGCGCATGCACGATCCCGCAAGGGATCGTACTGTAGCACGCGGTTTTGAGGGGGCGCAACGTTCCGTCTACGGACTCGTCACCTGGACCGTGACTTCCGACCCCGCGGCCCCGGCGCGGTCGACCACGGCCACGTAGTACCGCCCGGTCTCCGTCGCACGGAAGGCGATGGTGCCGGACGGATCGGCCACGTCGAAGAAGTCGTCGTCCGCTGAAGGGATCAGCGAGGCGAACGTCCCCGTCGCGCCGCGAGTGGTGCTGACTCGGATCGTGTAGTCCACGCCGCGGACCGCATCGAACACGAACGAGGCGACCTCACGGGCCACCAGCCCGCGCGGAACGGGAACGTCGTTCACCTCGAGCGGCGTCGTCCCCGGCAGTGGATTGAGATGCTCATCGTACGACACCACGCGGACCGTGTACTCGGTGCCCGCGGCGTTGCCGCGGTCGGCCACCGCGATGTACGCCACGGTCCCGGTCGCGGTGAACGACAACCCTGAACCCGATCGCACGTCGACCATGGCGTGGGTGAAGGGATCGATCACGGGCGAGAACGCCACGTAGGTGTCTGCGCCGCCCGCGAGAACTCGCGTGAGCACGAGATACTGATGGCCAGGCACGGTCGAGAACCGCCACGCGTGCGCCCCGCTCGGGCCCAGATCGGCCCCGCTGGGCACGTCGTTGACGGCCATCTCGGCTCCCGCCGACAGATCCCAACACTCCCCCGAGGGACACGGCACCAGCACGACGGGCTCCACGCCAGGCCCGCACGCGGACAGGACGAACGAGACCACGCATACGAGGATTCCCAGCGGCACACGCATCGCGGACCTCCCGGCTTGGAACGTCTCGACATCCTGACAGACGGGCGGTGCGAGGGATTATTCACGCGGTCGGGTTGTTTTGACTTTGCCGAGCCGGCGTACTACGATCGCGGTCTCCATGTCCGTCGACCGCGCCACACACCGATTCGGGATGACGTTGATGCTCGCCGCCGCGGCGTGCATCGGGATCCAGGCGTTCTTCGTCAAGGTGGCGGGCCGCGAGATCCATCCCGTCGCGCTGGCGTTTTTGCGCTTTGCCGCGAGCTACGCCCTGATGCGCGCGGCCATGACCGCGGGCTGGGTCGCGGTCCGCCCGGTGAACCGGCGCATTCTGTGGATCCGCGGCGTGCTGGGCGGCATCGGCAGCCTGCTGTTGTTCCTTTCGGTCACCCACACGCGCCTCTCCAACGCCGTGGTCCTGTTCTATACCTATCCCGTGTTTTCGGCTCTGATGACCCGTCTGATCCACGGGGCAGCGCTCTCCTTGGCCGTCGCAGGCGCGTTCGCCGCCTCCTTCGTGGGCGTGTATCTGATCGTCCAGCCGTCCTTTGACACGGTGGCCTCGGGCGACGTGTTCGCACTGCTCGCGGCGCTCACGGCCGGCGGCGCGATCGTCTCGCTCAAGGTTTCGCGAGCCACCGAAACCGTGTGGACGGTCTTTCACTACTACAACATCGCAGGGATGTTGGTGACGGCGCCATTCCTGATCGCGTATTGGACGACGCCGACCGTCCAGAGCCTGCCGGTGTTGCTGGCCGTGCTGGTGTTCTCGATCCTTGGGCAACTTGGGACGACGTACGCCTACCGCTATACCACCGCGGTCGAAGGCGGAGTGCTGTCGATGTTCGGAGCGGTGGTGGGGAGCGGGCTGGGCATCGGGCTCTTGGAGGAGCCGCCAACGCCTAGCTTCCTGCTGGGCGCGTCGATCGTGGTGCTGGGGGGAGTGTACCTGACCGTCCGGGGATCAGAACAGCCGGCTCACAGATGACTACAGATGACTAATGTTGGATCTTCATCTCGACCTTGCCGTCACCGCGCTTGATGTCGAACACCTGCCCCACGGCTTCGTCGGAGGAATCCACGGTGGTGAGGCGCGTTTCGATACCCCGGGACGCCAGATCCGCCTTCATCTCATCGCCAAAAGACTTGCCGATCACCATTTTGCAGTCTGCCACCGCTTCGGTGAGGCTCTTGTCGTAATAGCGGATCGTTCGAAAGACGACCTCTTTGCCTCGCATGTCGTACACCACGACCAACGGTGGGCTGTCTCCCGAATCCGCGATGGTACAGTCATCGTTCGCTGCAACCGCAATTTTTTGTTCGACGTCTTTCATCGCATCCCCCCGTTCCGGCACTCCTGACCGCCGTCCTTCGACATTATCTAGACATCTGAACACCGGCCATTATTTATAGCCATTTTCGATCCCAAGATCAACCCGCACCGCGCCGCGGGCGCGGATTGAATATCCTCCCACCCCTTCCGGGTAGCACAGCACCCTCCGCAACAAGGAGGGAGCGCCGACCTCGCTGGTCCCACGAAGTTGAGAGGACGGACGTTTAGCGAATCCCTCACCTTTCTGGGGATTTTTTCCCCAGACGCGCAGATCGCTAACACCACGTCGGTCTAACCCGATAGAAAATAAAGGTATTTTCTACTCGTCGAGCATGGTCTACGGTTTGCAATCCACATAGCGTATTACGCCGCTCCGTAAGAAAGAGCGGCCATCTCCCATCCTCGGTATGGAGGTTGATCATGCGGTTCCGCCTTTCCCTTCCCTGTATCGCGCTGGCGCTGACCGTCGGCTTTCCCCTCGTCAGCGTCGCCGCCGAGAGCACGCCCCAGCTCGAACGAGTTGTCATCGACTCCACGTCCTCCGCCGTGATCTCGGTCGACGGCAACAGCGCCCCTCTCGAAATCGTCCTGCTCCCCGACCCGCTGGAATATCAGCCCGTCCACCCCGACCAGGCTGCTGATCGCTCGGAAGACGTCTCACTCACCGATCCAGCAGTCGACCAACCGACCCACGGCGAGGCTGACCACCCGTAACCGATCGTCCCTTCTCTCCGGTCCAGTGCCCATTGTGTCCGCTTTCCCACGCGCGTAGACGGGTCCCAACGGCTTCTGTTATGATGCTGCCCCATGTCTGATCTCTTGCGTTCACTGCTGGCCCAGCGGATCCTCGTCCTGGACGGGGCCATGGGCACCGTCCTCCAAGGAAGCAACCTGACCGCTGGCGATTTTGGCGGGCCGGAGTACGAGGGCTGCAATGAGCACCTCAACCTCACGCGTCCCGATGTCGTGACCGGCGTCTACGCGGCCTACCTCGACGCCGGAGCCGACATCATCGAGACGAACACGTTCGGCGGAACCCCCATCGTCTTAGCCGAGTACGCGCTCCAGCACAAAACGAACGAGATCAACCGGGAGGGCGCGCGGCTGGCTCGCCTGGCGGCCGATACGCGCTCGACGCCGGACAAACCGCGCTTCGTCGCGGGCTCGATGGGACCGACCACCAAGACGATTACGGTGACCGGCGGCGTGACGTTCGACCAGTTGGTCGAGAGCTTCGCCGCCCAAGCCCGAGGCCTGATCGAGGGCGGGGTGGATCTGCTGTTGCTGGAAACCGCCCAGGACACGCTGAATCTGAAGGCCGCAGCCATCGGCATCGCGAAGACGCAAGCCGGACTGGGCACGCGTATTCCCCTCATGGTGTCGGGCACGATCGAGCCGATGGGCACGATGCTCGCGGGCCAGGGGGTGGACGCACTCTACACCTCGCTCGAACACGTCGGCCTCTTTTCGATCGGCCTCAACTGCGCGACCGGCCCGGAATTCATGACCGATCACGTGCGATCGCTCGCCGGCCTCGCCACGTGCTTCGTCTCGGTGTATCCCAACGCGGGCCTGCCCGACGAAGAGGGCCGCTACGCGGAAACGCCCCAGAGCCTGGCCGCCAAACTCGCCCGCTTCGTGGACGAAGGCTGGGTGAACATGGTCGGCGGCTGTTGCGGAACGACTCCCGCGCACATCGCCGCGATCGTCGCGATGGTCCAGGGAAAGCGGCCGCGGACGCCCCAGCGCGCGCTGAAGCCCGCCGTGACGGGGATCGATTTCGTGCCGATCGAGGACGACAACCGGCCGCTCATCGTGGGCGAGCGGACCAACGTCATCGGCAGCCGTAAGTTCAAAGACATGATCATCGACGGCAAGATCGAAGAGGCGGGTGAGATCGGGCGCGCGCAGGCCAAGAACGGCGCGCAGATCCTGGACGTGTGCATGGCCAACCCCGACCGCAACGAGCTGGCCGACATGGAGGCCTTCATCAGCGTCCTGACCAAGAAGGTCAAGCTGCCGCTGATGATCGACTCAACCGATCACATCGTGCTCGAAGCCGCGCTCAAGCGCTGTCAGGGCAAGTGCATCGTGAACTCGATCAATCTCGAGGACGGTGAAGAGCGGTTCGAGCACGTCGTTCCGCTGATCAAACGTTACGGCGGCGCGGTCGTCGTGGGCTGCATCGACGAGGATCCGCAACAGGGCATGGGAGTCACCCGCCAGCGCAAACTGGAGATCGCACAGCGCTCGTACGATCTCCTGGTCGGTAAGTACGGCCTGCCCGCTCGTGACATTATTTTCGACGCGCTCGTCTTTCCGGTCGGCACCGGCGATGCGAACTACATCGGCTCGGCGATGGAAACGATCGAGGGTATCAAACTGATCAAGGCCGCGCTGCCCGACACCAAAACGATTCTCGGAATCAGCAACGTCTCGTTCGGCTTGCCGCCCGCCGGACGCGAGGTCTTGAACGCGGTCTACCTCTACCATAACGTCAAGGCGGGACTGGACCTAGCGATCGTAAACGCCGAACGTCTGGAACGCTATCCCTCGATTCCCGAAGAAGAGCGCCGCTTGGCGGAAGACCTGATTTTCTGGCGCGGGAACGATCCGGTCGCCGCGTTTGCCGCGCACTTCAAAGGCAGGCAGACGAAAGTCCGAGCGGCTGCGGCAGATCTGCCGCTGGACGATCGCTTGGCGCGATACATCGTCGAGGGCTCGCGCGACGGGCTGATCGACGATCTCAACCTCGCGCTCAAAGATCGGGCGCCGTTGGCGCTCATCAACGGCCCGCTGATGGCCGGGATGGACGAGGTCGGACGCCTCTTCAACAACAACGAGTTGATCGTCGCCGAGGTGCTCCAGAGCGCCGAGGCGATGAAGGCCTCGGTGCGGCACCTCGAGCAATTCATGGAAAAGGCCGCGACCGCTTCCAAAGCGAAGATTCTCCTCGCCACGGTCAAGGGCGACGTCCACGACATCGGCAAGAACCTCGTCGAGATCATCCTCGGCAACAACGGGTATCAGATCGTGAACCTGGGCATCAAGGTCGCGCCGGAAGTGCTCATCGAAGCCTACCGGCGCGAGAAACCGGACGCGATCGGACTCTCGGGGCTGTTGGTCAAGTCGGCTCAGCAAATGGTCATCACGGCGCAGGACCTGCGCGCCGCGGGCATCGAGGTTCCGATCCTGGTGGGCGGCGCGGCCTTGTCCAACAGGTTCACCGCCACCAAAATCGCCCCCGAGTACACCGGGATCGTCCTCTACGCCAAGGACGCGATGAACGGGCTGGATCTCGCCAACCGGTTGACCGACGACCAGGAGCGCCAGACCTTGATCGCGCGCATCCGCGAGGAACAGCAGTCGCTGGTGCGCGGCGCCGTTGCGCCCAAGCCGACCGCGGTGCTCTCGTCCCCGGCCCCCGCTCGCTCCGCGGTGCGCGGCGACGTCCCCGTTCCGCCGCCGCCCGATTTCGACCGCCATGTGCTGCGCCACGTGCCGCTCGGCGAGGTCTTCGCGTACATCAACCCCCTCATGCTCTACGGCAAGCACCTGGGCTTGCGCGGCCAGATCGACAAGCTCCTCGCGGAGAAGGACGAGAAAGCGCTCAAGCTGTATGAGACGGTCGAGGCGCTGAAGACGGAGATCATCGCGAAAAAACTGATGGCGGCTCACGCGGTCTGGCGGTTCTTTCCCTGTCAAGCCAGCGGTGACGACCTGATCCTGTTCGACCCGACCAGGCCCGACGTCCGAATTCAGACGTTTCAGTTCCCCCGCCAACCCGCGGGAGAGCGCCTCTGCCTCGCCGACTACTGCCGCGACACGGCATCCGGCGAACGCGACGCGATCGCCCTGTTCGCCGTCACGTGCGGGGTGGGCATCCGGGATCTCTCCCAAAAGTGGAAGGACGCCGGGGAATACCTTCGGTCGCACGCGCTGCAGTCGATCGCGGTCGAGGGCGCGGAGGGGTTGGCCGAGTGGCTGCATCGCCGCTTGCGCACCGCGTGGGGCTTCCCCGATCCTCCGACAACCAGCATCCACGACGTCCTCAAAAACAAGTACCGCGGGATCCGCGTGAGCTTCGGCTACCCCGCGTGCCCCAACCTCGCCGACCAGCGGAAGCTCTTCGCCTTGCTCAAGCCCGAGGACATCGGGATCGAGCTGACCGACGGGGACATGATGGATCCAGAGGCCTCGGTTTCGGCCCTCGTGTTTCATCATCCGGAGGCAAAATACTTTCGGGCCGATTGACAGCAGGCGCCTTACCGACGTATCGTGGATGGGTATGGAATACCAGCCGAATCCATCTGTCCTGAATCCATGACCGTCATGCGTCTGCTCAATCGGGTGATGCGACCACCCACTTTGCCGTGGCGCGTCGTCCTCTCGCTCAGCGTGTTGGTCGCGTACCTGGCGATGGCGGGCGACGCCATCCGGTGCCAATACTCTTCGCCGGAACACGACCACCACGGCGGGTCCTCGCCGAGCGACCCGTCGCACGTGACGCACTGCGTATTGGCCAACCACGGGTCGGCGGCGATTCCGTCGATCGCGTCCCTCGGAAACGAACCTCTCGACCCCGTCGGCGCTTTGCCGATCGTCGCCCCGATCCTCGGGACGATGCTGCTCATCGCCTCCGCCTCCGCTCGCGCCCCGCCCTCCGTTCGTCGCCGCGTTTCGATCTAAGCAACCATCGCTGAATTGACGCCTTGGGACCGTTCTGCTGGGGGAGAACGTCCGAGGCCGATCATCCAACGGAGGAATCCATGCGACGACGCACCGTCTTCTTATGTGTTGCCATGTTCGTCGTGGCTTTCGGTACGGTGCCCAGCCTGTCCTGGGCTCATGGTGTCATCGGACAACGATTTTTCCCGGAATCGATCACGGTCGAAGATCCGTTTCCCGCGGACGAGGCGGACTTGCTCGTGCCTTCCTTCATCAAGACGCCCGAGGGCAAAGAAACCTCATTCGGATTCGGGATTCAAAAGCGCCTGTCACCCAACCTCGGCCTCTCCATCGAGTTCGAGCACGTCAAAACTACGCCACTTGATCCGGCGGATCCGACGTTAAGCGGCTTCGCGAATCCCGAGATCATGCTCAAATACGCCATGCTCAGAGACGGGCCTCACGAGGCGATCGTCAGCGCCCTGCTCTCCGTGTCTCCACCCTGGGGCGATAAGGACTTCACGGAAAGACAGACCACCCTGGCATCCGGCCTCCTGTTTGGGAAGGGCTGGGGCGATCTTCCCGACGGCCTGCGTTATCTCAAACCGTTCGCCCTCGCGGGGACTGCCCGCTTGGAAACGCCGCTGGGAGCGATCGACGTCGCTGACGACCTCGCCAGCACGCTGTCGTACGGACTCATCTTGGAATATAGCGTCCCGTATCTGCAGTCCTTCGTGAAGGACATCGGGATCCCCAAGCCGTTCAGCCGAGTGATTCCGATCGTCGAACTGAGCCTGGCCACGCCGGTCAACGGCCCGGCTCACGGTCAGACCACGGCGTTCCTGAACCCCGGTATCCTCTGGGCGGGGAAATACGTGGAGCTGGGAGTTGAAGCGCAGGTGCCGCTCAACGAGCGAACCGGGAAAAACGTGGGAGTGATCGGATTGATCCACCTCTTCTTAGATGATCTGGCGCCCGACGTGTTCGCCTGGACGCCGTTTCACGGAAACCTGGGGTCGACGCAACGATGATCGCACCTCGCTATACCCGATCAAGCGTGTTAGGAGGAGTCCTCGCGGGGCTCCTCCTGCTCGCCCCCACTCTGCTGTGGGCCCACGCGTTTCCGGATCATTCCGAGCCCCGGGTGGGATCCGCCGTGAAGACGCCTCCCGCTCAGGTCAAGATGTGGTTCGACAGCGAACTCGAACCGTTGTTCAGCTCGATCGAAGTCTTTGACGCGCACCAGAACAAGGTGGACAAGGGCGACGGCCGCGTCAATCCGAACGACCACACCTTATTGGAAACCACGCTGTCCTCGTTGCCACCGGGACAGTACACGGTGTCGTGGCGCGTCGTGGCGCACGACGGGCACCCCACCGAAGGACGGTTTCCCTTCACGGTATCGCCATGAGCCTGCTCGATCCCCACATGCTGATCCACCTGGTCGTCCGCGGGCTCGATCTTGGGGCCATGGTGCTCGTGGTGGGAGGCCTCGCGTTCGAGGCGCTCGTCGCGGCGCCGACGTTTCGTCGGCTCGAGGTCTCCCCCTCTGAGCGACGAACCGTCGAATTCGCCTTTCGGCACCGATACACCCGGCTCGTCGGATGGTCGCTCATGGCGCTCCTCGTCATCCAAGGTATTGACCTCGTCCTCCGGGTCCAAATGATGAGCAGTCGCTCCTTCTCGGTCAGCGTAGGGTTGATTCCCCAGGTCATCGTGGGCACACACATCGGCAAGGTCTGGTTGAGCAAGATGGCCGTACTGGTCGGTCTCCTGATTCTGTGGATCTTCGCGCTCAGATCCGACGTGTCGTCCCCACCGCGGACGACCTGGCACAGCCGGGCCCTGTTGACGGGCGCCGCCCTGTTCTGTTTGATGGTGGCGCTTGCGGGACACGCCGCTGATCGAGGCAACGTCTCACCGGACGTCGCGGCCGACTGGCTTCACGTCATGGCCGTGTCGGCCTGGGTGGGCGGCCTCGTCGCGCTGCGCGTGGTATTTCCCGCGGCCCTCGATTCCCTCGATGAAAAAACCGCGGTGCGTCTCTTCACCTGTGCCCTGGCCCGATTTTCGACCGTGGCGGGGTGGGCGGTGGGAATCCTCGTCGCCACCGGCGCCTACGGCATTTGGCAGCACATTCCGAGCTGGGCTGGGCTCTCCAGCACATACGGCATCGCGCTCGTCGTGAAGCTTGCGCTCGTTGCGCCCATGATCGGCCTGGGTGCCCTGGCGCGCTTTGTGAGCCTCCCCACACTCCGCGCGTTGACCGGTGAACCCGCGCGGTCCGGCCCGATGACGCGATTCGCGACCACCCTACTCATCACCGCGCGACGCCTGGCCGGTCGGCCGACGGCATCAGCCGGGGTGACCGCCACTCAGATTCGGCGGCGCTGTATGCGCTTTATCCTGTTCGAATGCGCCTTGGCGGTCGGGGTGTTGGCTGGCACGGCGGTGTTGACGCAGACCATGCCGCCGCACATCACGGACTTCGAGACCCCCGGGATGACCGACATGCCGGGAATGTCGATGGACTAAGATGAGCCTGCCAGCCCACCATGCGTCCCGAATCCGGTGTTCCTCCTGGCGCGCGATCCTCTCCATCGGGCTGACCGCGGCATATTTCGTCCTGGCCGGGGAAACGATCCACTGTCAGTATTTCCCCTCGGCGCACGAACACCACGGTGGGGCGCCGTCCCGTCCCGCGGCCCACGCGACCCACTGCCTGCTCGCGAACCACGGTACGTCGCTTGCGATCCATTCAGTCGAGTCGACAAGCCAGCACCGCCTCCGCGTCGTCGGCCTCATCGTCAACCCGGGCCATACGATCTCCGACACGGGCTTTGTCCCCTCGACACCTGCTCGCGCTCCGCCTTCCGCCTAACCGTTCTCGTCTTCTATCGCCATACGAACTGATCCTCCGGCATGTGGGGCGCTGCCCCGCGTCCGAGAGGGACGGACTGATCCTTTTATCCGACGGAAGAAGGAGTCATCATGCACAAGATCTCTCTATCGACGAGTATCGCCGGTTTATGCGCCGTCCTCTGGCTTGCCGTGAGCGCTCCGATCGCGGGGGCCACGTGCGGATCGGCAAATTGTTTCCTGGTCACGGGAACCCAAGACGGCATCGCCACTCCGGGACAAGTGATCGTGGACCTGTCCTACCGCTTCGTCCCGATGGACCAGATCCACCAAGGAAACCAGAGCGCCTCCGAGGCGGCCGTGCCGAAGATCGACTTTCAAACCGGGAGCATCGTGCTTCCACCTGATCCCGAAGCCCATAAGGAAGTTCGGACCAATAACGAGCTGATGCAGCTCGATCTGACGTTCGGGATCACGCCGCGATTCGCGCTGACCACGGCGATTCCGTTCTTTAATCTCAAGACGCACGAGCACGAACACTTCGCGGCCGATTCGTTCACCCGTCAGGATGGGAGCTCAGGCTTCGGCGATATCCGGCTCATCGGCAAGTACGCGCTCTGGATCCACACCAAGCACCTGTTGGTCGGAGGGCTCGGCCTCAAAGCGCCGACCGGCGAATACAAGCTTCGCGACCACGACGGACAGATCAACGAACCGGGGATCCAGCCCGGGACGGGCTCGTTCGACGGCCTCGCGTCGCTGTACTACGCCTACGAGATTTTTCCCCACGAGCTGAACGCGTTCTTTTCCAGCTCGTACCAGGCAACGACCGAGAACGACTTAAACTATCGCATGGGGGCGACGCTCATCCTGAACGGCGGCATGGATTGGCGCCTCAACGAGAAGGTCGACGTCAGCGGACAGATCAACATGCGGCAAGCCCCGCGCGACCGATTCAAGGATCAGTCCGTGCCCAGCACCGGCGGGCGGTGGGTCTATTTCACGCCCGGCGTTCGGTTCCAGGGTGCGCCGAACACGGCACTGTATGCCCACGTACAACTGCCGCTGTACCAATACGTCAACGAGGTGAACCTGGTTCCGCGGTACGGGTTCATCATGGGCGTGTCGCATGCGTTCTAAGCGGCGGTGCAACCGATGATCAACAACCCGACAACCAATGAACGATAGAAAGGACCCTTATCATGAAGCGACTCACATCATCTCTCTTCGCAATAGCCGCCCTGGCGCTTGCCGGCTGCGGCGGGCAGGCTGATCCCGTGACCGGAACCGGAGCCGGAGCATCCGTCGGCCCCGAGGCGCTGGTCTTCGTCGGCAACAGCGAGAACGGCACGGTCTCGGTGATCGCGCACGGCCATGACGGCAATACCGTCCTCACGACCATCCCGGTCGGCTCGGGAAGCGTCGGCGACATCATGATCAGCAGCGAGCGACACGTGTTCGTCAACGTGACCGCGAACAACCAGGTCGCGGCGATCGACCCGATCGTCGCGGGCGAGCCGGTGCTCAAGAACTTTCTCCCGGTGGGCACCAAGCCCGTCCACGGTTACCGCGATCCCTCCGACGGCGTATTGATCTGGGCGCTGAACGACGGCGACGCGACCGGCGGCGTCTGTAAAACGGCCGGCCCCGGCGGCACGGCGACGAACTCCGTGACCGTGATCCAGAACCACGAAGTGGACGGTGGCGGTGGAGGCGGCGCCGGAAGCGGCCAGACGACCTTGGGCGTCGTGCTCAAGGAGATTTGCGTGGGCCGCGGCCATCACAAGGCGGCGTTCTCGTACCCGTCGGCCGACCAGCCTGACGTGCTCCGTCGCGCCTTCGTGAGCAACATCAGTGACGGCACGGTGTCGGTGATCGACAGCGAGCCGAGCTCCGCGAACTATCTCGCGGTGATCGCCACGGTCGACCTCTGCGACGCCGCCAAGCAGGCCTGCGACGCGGATCTGACGACGCCCAACGGCGCCGTGCCGCACGGGATCGACTACTCGCCCGTCAGCGGTAAGGTCTATAACGCCAACGTCGGGTACGGAACCGTCAGCGTAATCGACGCCAAGACCGCGGTGATCGACGCGACGGTCGACGTGGGGTTCGCCAACAAGGCGCATGTGAGCCCTGACGGTCGCTTCCTGGTGGTCAAAGGCACGAACACCTCATCGGACGCGGCGCATGTGATCGGGCGACTCTCCGTCCTCAACGTCGCGGACAACGCGGTCACGACGATCGACCTGCCCGACCTGCACCCCGACAGCTTCGAGTTCACGCCGGAAGGGGCGAAGCTCTACGTCGCGACGGCCACGTCGGTGGCAAAGGTGGCCGATCCGAACAATCCGGCCGCGAAGATCGACAACGCGACGCAGAAAGCCAACCTGAAGAACAACGTCCTGTTGGCCTTCGACGCGTCCACCCTGCCCGTCTTATCGGCGCCGGTCGAGATCCCCGTAGGCAAGGCGCTGGGCGACCATCGGTCGCTCGCCCTCCACGAGATGCTTGGTAAGGCCGAACACGTATGGGTGGCAAACCCCGACGACGGGACGGTTTCCGTCGTCGATCCGGAGACCGATACGGTAGTGGACACGGTCACCCTGGGCGGCGAGCCCGCGTCGATCGCCGTCTTGTCGATGGAGTAGAGGAGGACCCGTCATGGATCTTCGAATTCGTCCCATTCGCGTGGCGGGGGCTTCGGCCCCCGCCCGTCTCCTGGCGGCCGCACTGATGGCAGTCGCCGCGACACTGGCACCGTCTTGGCCTGCAGCCGTCGAGGCTCGCCCTCCGCAACTGGGCGAGGCCGCGACGGACTTCGCTCTCACGGACGTGTCCGGCAAGGAGGTTCGCCTGTCCGCGTTGCGAGGCCACCCGATCCTGCTGACGTTTTGGGCCTCCTGGTGTGAACCGTGTAAAGCCGAGATGCCCGAAATCCAAAAGGCCTACGAGCAGCACAAGGACCGCGGGTTCGTCGTTCTGGCCGTCAACTTCGGGGAGAAGGCTGAAAAAGCCAAGGCCTTCACGAACGAGCGGGGGTTGTCGTTTCCGGTGCTCGTGGATCGCCGAGCGAATATCGCGTCGCAGTACGGCGTCGTGAGCCTCCCGGTGAGTCTCTTCATTGACTCGGAGGGGCTCGTGAGGGAACGGGTCTTCGGGGGAACCCTGACGGCGGGGACGATCGACCGGATTCTGTCGCGTCTTCCACCCCCTTCGCCCTAGGTCGCCTCCATTCCATTCGTTTAGGAAGGGAATGAAGTGACCCGGTCGATGGTCACGGTTGCATATCGCCCTGTTCCTGTCCTGGACAGGCAGGCGCCTGACCCGGAGGAGGCATGGAGCGAGGAAGACTGCGAAGGACCACGACCGCACTCATCATCGGATTCTCGACCACGTGCCTTAGCGTGGCACTGATCGGCTGCGGGGGAGGAAGTAGCAGCGATTCCGGCGGATCCCAAAACCCGTCCCAGGCCCCAATCCCGATCGGCGCGGCAGGAGGACAGGTCTCCAGCACGGATAAGCACGCCACACTGATTGTCCCTCCCAACGCCGTGACCGCCGACACCATCTTCTCCATCAACCAGGCGCTCGGCGCTCCGTCTTCCGACCGGGTCGTGGGAACCGTCTACGACGTCGAACCGACCGGCACGATCTTCACCCCCGGCGTGCCCGCCAAGCTGACCCTCCCCTACGACGCATTGCCCGCAGGGGTGGACTCCGCGACGTTGCGGCTGGGCACGCTGGACCAGGGCGTGTGGACGGTGGTAACCGATTCGTCAACCGACACCGTGATCGACGCCGCGAACAAGACCGTGACGGCCCCGATTACGCATTTAAGCATGTACACAGTGCTCCAACCGTCCGCCGTTCCCACGAATCACGCGCCGATCGCCAACGTGGGAGGACCGACCACCGGGACCATCGGCCAAGTGCTCACGTTCTCCGCCGCCGGCTCCACCGATCCGGACGGCGACGCCCTGACGTATACCTGGACCTTCGGTGACCAATCTTCCGCCGACACGACGTCGTCCCAATCAGCGACCCACGCGTACGGTTCGGTCGGCACGTACCACGTCACACTGGCCGTCAATGACGGCCGAGGAATGACCACCACGGCCACGGCCAACGTCACGATCACGGCGCCGCTCCCCGTCAATCATCCGCCCGTCGCCAACGCGGGAGGCCCATACAACGGGATCGCCGGGCAGGCCGTCGCATTCAACGGCTCCAGCTCCACCGATTCCGACGGCAATCTACTGACTTATGTGTGGAATTTCGGAGATCAGACATCAGGCACCGGTTCAACGCCCGCTCACGCGTATAGCACCGCGGGTACTTTCCATGTGACCTTGACGGTTTCAGACGGTCATGTCGAAACCAGCGCCACGGTGGATGCCGTGATCGCGGCACCTCCTCCGGTCAACCACGCACCCATCGCGAGCGCGGGAGGACCGTACACCGGGACGGTCAACCAAGTACTACCGCTGTCTGCCGCCGGATCGATCGATCCGGACGGCGACCCCCTCACCTATACCTGGACCTTCGGGGATCTGTTGCCATCCAGCACGACCACGTCCCAGAACATCACTCACATCTACAGCGCACCCGACCTCTACACCGCAACCCTCACCGTCGACGACGGCCGAGGGCTCACCGCCACAGCCACGGCCAACGTCACCATCACGACCCCGCCCCCCGTCAATCAACTACCCATCGCCAACGCGGGAGGCCCATACAGTGGGACGGCCGGGCAGCCCGTCGCCTTCGACGGATCGGGGTCTTCTGATCCGGACGGCGACCCGCTGACCTATGTGTGGGATTTCGGGGATCTGACCTCCGCGACCATCGCAAAACCCACCCACGTGTACAACACGGGGGATACCTTCCATGTGACGCTCACCGTCTCGGACGGTCGTGGCGGCACGGCCTCCGCCACGATGGATGCCGTGATCGCGGCGGCGCCCCCGGCCAACCACCCCCCGACCGCGAGCGCCACGATGCCGTCGACCGGTCTGGTCGGCCTGCCTCTGACCTTCACCGGGTCCGGTCTCGATCCGGACGGTGACCCGCTGACGTTTAGCTGGAATTTCGGCGACGGATCAGCCGCGGTGCCGACCGCAGCCGCCACTCACACCTATGCGGTGGCAGGAACGTTCACCGCCGTCCTGACCGTCGACGACGGCCACGGCCATAGCGCTACCGCCTCCGGAAACATCTCGATCTCAGTCCCGACGCTGCCGACCGCGGTGTCGCAGCAGTACACCATCATTCCACGGGATGCTGGGGGGACCGCGCTGTATCGCTCGCAATACGCCATCACGTTGAACGGTACCGGTATCCAGCCGCTCACGTTCCGGATTGTGACCTTCCCGACGAATCTGGACCCGTTCGCCTCGATGGACATGCTCGCGGGTAACGCGTACCAATGGTGGAACCCGGCCACCTCATCGTGGAGACCGGAATGCCTCCTCGCGGACCCGAGCTGCTGGGCCACGGCGTCTTCGCACGTCGATCTCACGCCCAATTCCGACGTGACCGTCAATCCTTCGACCTCGCCGGTCACGCTGATCTATACGCCCCGGTTCTGTTACGACTGGATAGGCCTATTGGCCGCCGGCGACCGCTTTACGTTCGTCGTGATCGATGCCAACGGAGCGGTCTCGGCTCCAGCGACCATCAGCATCGCCCTCAATCTCAACGTCGCGTGTCACGGACAGTCTATTTAACGGGAATTCAAGTGCTTCCAGCCTACGGAAAGCATTGATCTTTCCCAGAGGTTTCCGGGAATGAACCCCCTTCGGTGTCGGTCTTTCCGCTCATAAAGATCTCTAACCGCCCGACGACGCAGACAAACCCGGTCGCGTGGCGACCTGGGGACACTGTCTTGGAACAACACGTGATGCGATCAGATCACACCGTCACACCGTCCTTTTCGACGTTACAGGCGAAGGGAGTCACCCGCTTCAACAGATCCAGAATGACAGGGGATACACGATGAATAGCCGATTGGTAGGACGATGGGGAGGAGCGGCGCTTTCCATGGGGCTCCTGCTGGGAGGATGCGCGGGAGATAGTGCAACGCCACTCGGTGCCGGGAGTGGACCAGGTATTGAGACCTCGTCAGCTTCCCTTGATGGGACGGTGGGGTCGCTTTTTGGGGGCGATAACACGGGTGTCATTTTCAAGGTCAGAGGAAGCGCGGCAGGCGCTCTCTACTATTGGAGTGTATCGGGCGCCACCCCACCGGGCCTCACCAAGCTCCCCCTCAACGATACCCTACCTTCCAGCATCCAGTCGAACACGTTCACACTCCAGGGCACGCCAACCGCCTGCGGACAGTATCCGATCCAAATCGTGGTGCACTCCTACCCGGATCATCAAGTCGTCGTTCAGCCCAGCAATTTTACGATGAATATTTCCGGGACCTGCGGACCGCCCGAGATTACCACCACCTTGTTGACGTGGTTCAAAGGGTTGGATGCCAGTCAGCAACTCGCCCTAACCGGAGGAACGCCGCCATATACGTGGTCGATTAGTGACCCCTCCAATCTCGGCATCACGCTGTCCAATCCGACGGCCGGGATGCTCAGATGGAACCCGACGACCCCCGGCGAGTTCGACCTGTCGGTCACCGTGACCGACGCCATAAACCGAGTCGACACAAAGTCCATCAAACTCACGGTCAGGTCGTTTACTTTGTCAGATTTTACCGGAACCTGGTCAGGGATCATCAGCCAAGGCAAGCAGATCAAACCGGGTCCCATCTATATTGATTTGACCGGGCAACGGTTGAGCGTCTTGCTCGGCGATCCGATTGCAGGAACGGATGTCCAAGGCAAACCCATTCAGGTTGATCCGGTGAATCAAGCGACCCTGGGAAGCATTGTGTTAGCCCCGGTTCAAGCTGGGAAATCTCCGCTTCAGTTCAGTCTGGAGCTTGGTCCCTTCCCAGGGCTCCTCAACGGACCGATTCCCCAAATGAATTGGCACTTCTCCTGCGATCCGAACGTTGTGGGAGACTTGGTCTGCGTCGGGCACTCGTACAGTGGAGTTCAATACAATACCAACGTCACGCTGACGCGCCTCAGTTCCATCAGTCAGGACGACACCAAGCCTTCGGTCTCCACAACGATCCCGGCTGACGGCGCGCAAGGCGTGACCTCATTTGACGTCACGGTAACCTTCAACGAGCCCATGTCCAGTAGCGCTTCGGTCGCGATTGACGGTGGAGCCGGCGTTGAGCCCGTGACGTTCGATTCCACCGATCCCAAGACCGCAACCTTTAAGTTGTCCGGTCTCCAGTCCAATTCGTCGTACACCCTCACGTTGAATCCTGATCCGTCGGCCCCGGTGCACTTTATGGACCTGGCAGGAAATGCTCTCCCGACGAGCACCATGACGTTCAAGACCGGGCTCTTAAACGCCACAACCCTCTCGGTCACGAAAAATGGAACGGGTGGAGGGACCGTCACGAGCAACCCGGCCGGCATCGATTGCGGCATCACCTGCTCGGCGGCGTTCGCCGGCGGGAACAGTGTGATCCTCACCGCCAGCCCGACGAGCGGCTCCACCTTCGCAGGCTGGAGCGGGGACTGTGCGAACGCTTCGGGCACTTGCACGGTGACGATGGACACCGCCAAGTCCGTCACCGCCACCTTCACGCTGCAACCCTACGCCCTCTCCGTCACCAAGGCCGGGACCGGCGCCGGCACGATCTCCAGCAGTCCGGCCGGCATCACCGCGTGTAGCAGCACCTGTTCGGCGTCGTTCGACTACGGCACCAACGTCACCTTGACCGCCACCGCCGCCACCGGCTCCACGTTCACCGGCTGGAGCGGCGCCGGGTGCTCGGGCTCAGCCGCCTGCCTCGTGAGCATGACCGCGGCCCAGTCCGTCACCGCCACCTTCACGCTGCAACCCTACGCCCTCTCCGTCACCAAAGCCGGGACCGGCGCCGGCACGATCTCCAGCGGTCCGGCCGGCATCACCGCGTGCAGCAGCACCTGCTCGGCGTCGTTCGATTACGGCACCAACGTCACCTTGACCGCCACCGCCGCCACCGGCTCCACGTTCACCGGCTGGAGCGGCGCCGGGTGCTCGGGCTCAGCCGCCTGCGTCGTGAGCATGACGGCGACCCAGACCGTCACCGCCACGTTCACCTTGCAGACCTACGCCCTCACCGTCGTCCGGAACGGCACCGGATCCGGTACGGTCACGAGCAACCTTGGCGGCATCGCCTGCGGCGCCACCTGCTCCGCCACGTATGACTACAACACCGCCGTGACCCTGACTCCCAGCGCGTCCTCCGGCTCGACCTTCACTGGCTGGAGCGGCGCCTGCTCTGGGACCGGAACCTGTTCGGTCAACATGACCGCGACGCAGTCCGTCACCGCCACCTTCACCTTGCAAACCTACGCCCTCGCTGTCACCAAGACCGGCTCTGGCACCGGCACCGTGACGAGCAATCTTGGAGGTATCACCTGCGGCGCCACGTGCTCCGCCACATTGGATTACGGCACAAACGTCATCTTGACCGCGACAGCGTCCTCCGGGTCGGTTTTCGCCGGCTGGAGCGGCGCCTGTTCAAGCACGGGAGCATGTTCCGTGACCATGACAGCGGCCCAAGCCGTCACCGCCACCTTCAACACCGCGCCGACTTATACGCTGACCGTCACCCCAGCCGGCACTGGTACCGGCACCGTCACGAGCAACCCGTCCGGAATTTCGTGCGGAGCCACCTGCGCGGCGGCTTTCGCGAGCGGCACCAGCGTCACCCTGACTGCCGCGCCCGACGCCAGCTCGATCTTCACCGGCTGGAGCGGTGCCGGGTGCACCGGCACGGCGTCGTGCTCCGTCACCATGACCGCGGCCCAAGCCGTCACCGCCACCTTCACTCCCCTGCCGACCTACACGCTCACCGTCACCCCGGCAGGGAGTGGCGTCGGGACCGTGACGAGTAGTCCGACCGGAATCACCTGCGGCGTCACCTGCTCGGCCGGCTTTACAAGCGGCACCAACGTCACCCTCACCGCCGTCCCCGCGGCCGGGTCGGTCTTCGCCGGCTGGAGCGGCGCCTGTTCCGGCACCGCTTCCTGTTCCGTCCTCATGACCGCGGCCCAAGCCGTCACCGCCACCTTTACTCCCGTGCCGACCTACATGCTGACCGTCACCAAGGCCGGAAGCGGGACCGGCACCGTGACGAGTAATCCGGCGGGGGTTAGCTGCGGCGCCACCTGCGGGGCCGGCTTTACGAGCGGCACCAATGTCACGCTCACGGCCGCCCCTGATTTTGGATCGATTTTCGCCGGATGGAGCGGCGCCTGTTCCGGCGCGGCCTCCTGCTCCGTCACCATGACCGCGGCCCAAGCCGTCACCGCCACATTCAATACCGTGCCGACCTATACGCTCACCGTTACCCCGACCGGGAGTGGCGTCGGGACCGTGACGAGTAGTCCGGCCGGGATCACCTGCGGCGTCACCTGCTCGGCCGGCTTCACCAGCGGCACCAACGTCACCCTGACCGCCACGCCCGACGTCAACTCGGTCTTTTCCGGCTGGGGCGGCGTCTGCTCCGGCACGTCGTCGTGTAACGTGACGATGGACAGCGCCAAATCCGTCACCGCCACGTTCAACACCCTGACCTACGCGCTCACCGTGACGTTATCAGGGACCGGGAGCGGCACCGTGACGAGCGCTCCGGCCGGCATCAACTGTGGCTCCTCCTGCTCGGCCACCTATTCGACCGGCACCAGCGTCACTCTCACTGCCGCCGTAGCGTCCGGTTCGTTCTTTAGCGGGTGGAGCGGCGGCGGGTGCACGGGGACATCGACCTGCGTCGTGAGCATAACTACGGCCCGGTCGGTCACGGCGACGTTCATGCTCAATTCCGGGACCAACCAGCGTCCTAGCGCCAACAATCAGATCGTTAACTTTAATATCAGACAACAAACTACACCGTTATATCAGACGCAGTACGCCATTACTTTGACTGGAAGCGACCCGGAGGGTGGGCCGTTGACGTTCCGGATCACCGGTTTTCCCACCCATCAAGATATCACGCAAACTATGGACATGGTCGGGGGATCGCCATACCAAGTCGTCAATCCAGTCACGGGATCATACACGATAGATGGATTTACCACCTCTTCATCGGTCGACCTCACAACGGGATTCGTCACCCCCTCTCCATCAACGGGGCCTCCGGTGATCATTTATACCCCCAACATCTGTCACGAGTACTTCACTCAGGATGTGATTACGTTCGTCGCGATCGACTCGGCCGGTCTGATCTCCGACTCCGCCACCGTGACCATGAACTCCAACGCCAACAGCGTCACGTGTAACCACGCTCCATGAACTCGAACGCCAAAAACGCCGGGCGCGACCATGGAGTAAGGCTCTTTATGGGGCCGGTTGACCGTCCGTGATCCGGAGAAAAACACTAACGGTATCTGTTGATCTCATCCGAAAAAGGCCTCCCCCCTCCCAGCGGAACGGGAGGGGGGAATGAACCGTCCTTCCTGCATGTCTTTCCGTTCGTACGGCCACCAACCATCCCCAAGGAGGAGAACCATCTATCCACAACCGGGATCGACCGCCAGCCGAACACGGGCAGACCTTCGAAGATGTCCTATTACCAAGACGGTCTTGATGGCCGCCGCGACAACCGTTATCTGGATGTTGCTCGGGGGGGCTGACGCGCAGGCCATCCCGGCCTTCGCCCGCAAGTACGACATGGATTGCAGTCACTGCCACTCGATGGTGCCGAAGCTCAATGCCGTCGGCTACTACTTCCACGATAATTTCACCTTTCAGGGAATCGGAGCGCTGCTTCCCAAGGGGTTGCAAGAGAAGGTGCGATCCGAAGATCCCGAAGATCAACACCCGGCATACTGGCCCGTATCGCTCCGCGCGGCCGGAGGGTACCAGGACCTCAAACGCGATCAGCAATTGACATCATCCAACCTCCAAACGATCGGGACGCGCAGCTTCGGGCTCACGACCTTCGAACTGATGGCCGGAGGATTGCTCGCCCCCGATATCGCGTACTACCTCACGTATTATCCCGCTGCGTCGAACGTCGGCTTCCCCGGCCAACCACCGCTCCATATCCATCCCGGCGTGAGCACGGGAACGGGACAAAGCGGCGCGATCGGATTCGCCTGGGTGGCGTTCGGCCACGTGTTCGATTCAGGGCGCGCTCATGAGGATCACCACGCCGACCACGGTGCCGCGGCCCCACCAAGCCCCGACGAACATGGCGATCATGACGCGCAGGCGGACTCGGTGGCGCCAGCGCCCGGCCGCCCCGTGTCGGCTCACGCCGACGAGCACGGCGATCATGGGACCACGTTTCGCGTGGGAAGCCATGAGCTGGACATGACGCTGTCGGGACACCACCGGTTGACCAACGCGCCCTACCTCGTCTATCGCTATATCCCGGAGGGACACACCACCACCTTTTCGCTTGACTCCCCCCAGCTGGGGGCCGCGATGGAGGGACCCGTTCCGTTTTTCGAGGGTATCGAGTACGCGATGTCCCTGTTCAACGGACCCAACAGCACCACCGATACAAATCGGGCGCTCGACGTGTTCGTGCACCTCGCCAAAGAGGCAGCGGACCATCGGCTCGGTGTCTTCGCCCTGCGGGGCACCACCCCGGTGAGCACGCTGACGACGCCTACCTCCACCGCGATTCCTGGAACGGGAATGAGCAGCGCGCCCTTTCTGCGCTACGGAGCGGACGCGGATCTCAATTTCGGGCTGCTCAACCTGCTGCTCCTCTATATGCAGGGGCAGGATGACGCCAACCTCTTCGTCGCGAATGCCGGAGGAGCGCCAGTCCAGACCGCAACGTTCTACGGAGGATTCGTCGAGGCGGATTATTTGTTCGAATCGGTCCGGACGATGTTGGCCGGACGGTACGACATCATACGCAACACGGCGCAAGGGATCACGACCCTTCGCTCTCAGAAGAATGATGCCGACGCCTTCACCCTCGCGCTGAAACATGACCTCGTCCTCACCAGCCGCGCGAACCTGCAACTCCACATCGAGGCTAACTCGACGAATACAAAAGCCACATCGTTCGCTCAAACCGACCAAACAGCCAACACCCTTTACATGGGCGTCGATCTCGCATTTTGATGGGTGTCTTGTGGGAAAAATGGACACGGAATTACCATCCTCTATTGAAAAACCAAACGATATAAACCAGTTAGCGGACTGGCACGAATGTTGAGTGTTTTGACCTTGCGGTTGGGGATCAGCGAATGATCATGCGGTGGGTGGCTCGCTCGGTTCTGGGGGCGCTTGCACTCTGGGGTCTTCTCGGCTGTGCCGCCGACGGCACGTCGCCGCTTTCACTCGATTCAGGAGCCGCCGGGATCAGTATCAAAACCACTCCCGACACAACCAAGGGCGTAGCGGGGGTTCAGTTTCCGGTTGCCGGTGTCCCGGGGGTAGTGTTCTCGGTGAGTGGCGGAGCCGCCGGAGCCCTGTATTACTGGACCGTCGCCGGAACGCTGGCTCCCGGCCTAGCCTTGTTCCCTCCCGAGGGAACCCCTTCGAACACGCTGACCCTCTTCGGCGTGCCATCGGAGGGGGGCGTCTATCCGCTCCAGATCAGTGTCCACACCGCCCCGAATCATGCGCTGCTCGTTAGCGGACAGATCTTTCCCATCGAAATCGCGGGAGACTCCAACACCCCGCCGGTGATCCAGTCGCTCGGTCTCACCTGGTTTACCGGTGTGACCTATCAACAAGCGCTTACCGCCACCGGGGGGAAAACCCCGTACGCCTCGTGGTACGCCGCCGGTTTGCCTCCCGAAATCACGCTGGACTCCAAAACCGGGACCCTCTCAGGGACACCGGTCAATATCGGGGACTACAACGTCACGCTCAGCGTCCTCGATGCGGCGGGGCGCGAGGGAAAGGCCACCCTCGTCCTAAGCGTCAAAACGTGGACTCTGGCCGACGCTCAGGGGACCTGGACTGGCGTGATCAAGACAGGGCCGCTGGCCAACAAGCGACTTAGCCTTCTGTTCAACGACGTGGGGGTCGCTCAGCAAGGCACGATGAATACAACCATCCTGGCAACGACCGCGCTGCCCCTGACGTTCACCATCCCGAAGGAAGGGACATACGCCGGTCAGCTCGAAGGAGATGTCGGCAAAATTTCGTGGCACCTGGTGTGTCGCCCGGTTTCAAACAGCGATCTCGATTGTATCGGGCATTCGTTTAGCGGTTTGAGTTTTGATGGGAGCGTGACTCTTTCGAAGGTCAACGGGACCAGCCAAGACCTCACCGCCCCGACGGTCGCAAGCAGTGTCTTCGCGAGCGGCGCGACGGACGGCGGGGGGCCTCGCGTCACGGTCACCTTCAGCGAACTGATGTCCGGCACCGGGACCGCAGGCATCTCGATCACGTTGAGCGGGACCGGGACGGTCGGAACGCCGACGTTCGTCAGTAACGATCCCACCACCCTCGACGCCCGCACGCTGACGATTCCCCTGTCGCAAGTTGCCAACGGCACGAATTACGTCCTCACGTTGAACCCGACGGGCCAGACGGGCTTCCTCGATCTCGCCGGCAACGCGCTGGGAACGAAGGCCATCACTTTCACGACTGGGACCGTGGGCACGAACCAGCCGCCCGTCGCCACCTCTCTCACGCTCAGCACGCCCATGAACACCACGAAGAAGATCACCCTGACGGGCTCCGATCCCAAGGGTCGTCCTTTGAAGTCAGCTCAAGTCGTGAGCGGGAGCGGGCCTGCTAAAGGCGCGTTGACCGTCATCACCTGGACGGGAGCCGGCCCTTACGTCACCGCGTATACTCCGAGCGTCATCGGGTTCGATAGCTTCCAGTTTACCGTGACCGATGCGGACAACACGGAATCGCTCCCCGCCACCGTCACCATCACCACCGGCGCGGCCAATCGACAGCCGACGGCGATCGCTCAAACCCTGTCCGTCGCCCACGGGAAACCACTTACCATCACGTTGACCGGCGACGATCCCGACCTTCCACTCGGAGACGCTCTGAAGATGTACACGATCGTCGCCAACAGCGGTCCCCAGAACGGGACGCTCTCCGGAACCGGCTCCGTCAAGACTTACACGCTCCCCGATACCACGCCGCCACGCACCTATCCCGTGGTGGACAGTTTCCAGTTCACGGTGACCGACTCGGCTGGATGGGCCTCGGCCCCAGCCACCGTGACCATTACGGTCACCAACCAGGCGCCGACCGCTTCCACCCAATCGATCACGGTCGTGAAAAACGCGCCGACCGTGATCACCTTGATGGCGACCGACCTGGATGGCGATACGTTGACGTATACCGTGCCGGCGAACACAACTTCGGAAGGAACCCTCTCGGCAGGGACCGACGCCACCCACACCTATACGCCGCCGGCCGGATATTCCAAATCCGGCGGTGCAGACAGCTTCTCATTCACGGTGAGCGACGGGGTCGCTTCCCCCGTAACGGCGACGGTCAACATCACCGTCTCGCCTAACGATCCGCCGACGGCTCAGGCTCAGACGTTCACGTTCACCAGACGTCAGCAGACGACAATCCTTCCCAAGGCCCAGTTCGCCATCACCCTCACGACCGCTCCCAATAGCCCGCCCGTCGCGAAATTCAAAATCATCACGTGGCCGGGGCACCAAGACAGCACCCAAAGCATGGACGCGGCCCTGGGGGCACCGTATCAACTCGTCAATCCGGACACCGGAGCCATCACCGAGGGAGGGGTCACCGCGTCTTCTATCGTCAATCTCACGACGGGGGCGATCACCGGGGCACCGGTGATCATCTATACTCCCAACATCTGCCACGACATCTTCGCCTTTGATTTGTTCACCTTCGTCGCAGTCGACGCGGACGGTCTGACCTCCGCGCCGGCGACGGTGACCATGAATTCGACGACGAATTTGTGCCAGCATTAGCGACGGTTTGAGCTGCACGACCGTTCCACTCAAAAAAAGGGGGGGGCGATCCTTGGGATCGCCCCCCCCTTTTCACTGCTCCACGATCGTTTATCCCTCTCTTACTTCCTCCCGTTGACCGTCGCCCCTTGAGCCGCGAGCTTCGCCGCGATTTGCCCCGCACCCTTGCGGCCCGAGAGCAGCATGGAGCCGAACGCGGGCCCCATCCGGGGCGTGCCGAAGACCGCGGCCACGGATAAGCCGACCATGAACAGATTGGGATAGATCTCTCCGGTTTTTTCGATCACCAACTCTTCCGATTGATCGACCCACATCGCACCGTTGCCAGGAACAGGGGCGTGCAAGCCCCGCTTGGCCAGTAACGCGACGGCCACGGCGTCGTGGCCGGTGGCATCCACCACCACGCGTGATTCGAGCGCGATGGGATCGACGTGCGCGACGTCGTGGCCCAGCAGTTCGAGCGGCGTCCAGTTGACCACCACGCCTTCCAGGCGGTTCTCGCGGTAGACCAGATCCACCACCTTGGTGAAGTTGAGCACTTTCACCCCCGCGTCGTAGGCCGCGCCGATCAATTTCGCGGTCGCGTGCGGCGGATCGACGATGTGCATGTCCGGTCCCACCTCGACGCAGGGCACGCCCACTTCTTCGAGCACCGTCTGGGCTGGCGAAGCGATCGTGGCCTTCGTCATCAAATAGCCGCCGTTCCAGAACCCTCCACCCAAATGGTTCATCTGCTCGACGACGACGACCTTGAAACCCGCCAGCGCCAGATCCCGAGCGCAGACCAGGCCCGACGGCCCTGAACCGATGATCAACGCGTCCGACTCGATCATCTCGTCGAACTGGTGGAAGTATTCGCGGGCGATCGCCCGGGTGATGTCCCGCTCGCGGGTTGGTGCGATTGCTCGTGTATGTTCCATCATGATCACCTGTTGTATGGGCGGACCTGCGACCCGCCCTACCGGTAAATTTCCAATCCCGTCTTTTTGAACTCTTCGGCCTTCTCGGTCAGCCCCGCCTCCAGCGCCTTCGCCTCGTCCAGCGCCTTTTGCGCGGCGTAGTCGCGGACGTCCTGGGTGATCTTCATCGAGCAGAACCGCGGCCCGCACATCGAACAGAAGTGCGCGACCTTCGCGCCGTCGGTCGGGAGCGTCTCGTCGTGGAACGCGCGGGCGGTCTCCGGATCCAGCGAAAGATTGAACTGATCGTCCCACCGGAATTCGAACCGCGCCTTCGACAGCGCGTTGTCCCTCCACTGCGCGCCGGGGTGCCCTTTCGCCAGATCCGCGGCGTGCGCGGCGAGCTTGTACGTGATCACCCCGGTCTTGACGTCCTCTTTGGTGGGCAGGCCGAGGTGTTCCTTCGGCGTCACGTAACAGAGCATCGCGCACCCGAACCACCCGATCATCGCCGCGCCGATGCCCGACGTGATGTGGTCGTACCCCGGCGCAATATCCGTGGTCAGCGGCCCGAGGGTATAAAACGGCGCCTCGTGGCACTCCTTGAGCTGCTTCTCCATGTTGACCTGGACGAGGTGCATGGGCACGTGGCCTGGCCCCTCGATCATCGTCTGCACCTCGTGGCGCCAGGCGATCTTGGTGAGTTCACCGAGGGTTTCGAGCTCGCCGAATTGCGCCTCGTCGTTCGCGTCCGCGATCGCGCCGGGACGCAACCCGTCGCCCAGGCTGAAGGAGACGTCGTAGGCCTTCATGATCTCGCAGATCTCTTCGAAGTGTGTGTACAGAAAATTTTCCTTGTGATGCGCGAGACACCACTTGGCCAGGATCGACCCGCCGCGCGAGACGATCCCCGCCGCGCGCGACGCGGTGAGCGGGACGTAACGGAGCAGGACCCCGGCGTGGATCGTGAAATAATCCACCCCCTGCTCGGCCTGTTCGATCAACGTGTCGCGGTACATCTCCCAGGTCAGCTCTTCCACCTTCCCGTCGACCTTTTCCAACGCCTGATAGATCGGCACGGTCCCGATCGGCACGGGAGCGTTGCGGATAATCCATTCCCGCGTCTCGTGGATGTTCTTGCCGGTGGACAGATCCATGACCGTGTCGCCGCCCCAGCGGGTGGCCCAGATCATTTTCTCCACCTCTTCCTCGATCGAAGATGCCACGGCCGAGTTCCCGATGTTGGCGTTGATCTTCACGAGGAAGTTGCGGCCGATGATCATCGGCTCCAACTCGGGGTGGTTGACGTTGGCGGGGATGATCGCGCGGCCCCGCGCGACCTCGTCGCGGACGAACTCCGGGGTCATCACCTCCGGAATGCTCGCGCCCCACGCCTGGCCGGGGTGTTGATGGGCGAGGCTCGACGGCTCCGCGTTCCCGTTCCGCCCGCGGACGAGCGCCAGCATCTGGTTTTCGCGGATCGCGATGTACTCCATCTCGGGCGTGACGATGCCGCGGCGCGCGTAGTGCATCTGGCTGACGTTCATGCCCCGCTTGGCGCGGAGCGGCTTGCGCAGGTGCTCGAAGCGAAGGCGGGACAATCGGGGATCGTCGGCCCGCTGACGGCCGTACTCGGACGAGACGCCCGACAACTCCTCGACGTCGCCGCGCCCGAGGATCCAGGAGCGGCGAAGCGGAGCCAAGCCCTTGCGGATATCGATGGTCGCGCGGGGATCGGTATACGGGCCTGACGTGTCGTACACCACGACGGGCTCATTCTGCTCCACCGCCCCGTCCTTTGCGTGGCGGGTGGGCGAGAGACTGATCTCTCGCATGGCCACGCGCACGCCCGGTTGCGTCCCCTCGACGTAGACTTTTCGCGACGCGGGAAACGGCGTGGTGGTCAGCCCGCTGACCACGTTCTCTTCGACAGCCGCCGATGTCGTCCCGTTCGCCTGCTCGTTCCCGGTTCCCTTGCCGTTCGTGCTCATCGTTCACCCCATCCCTGTGATGGCGTGCCAGCGCGGGGCGCCGTGCACGGCCGGAGAGACGAAAAAAAACCGCGCCCAAAGGGCGCGGTTCCATGAAGGCCTCGACCGCTTCCCTTCGCTGGCATGATCCAGATCAGGTTCAAAGGGTTGTCCGCGGTTCCGCGCGGACTCTCAGCCCCAAGGGCTCCCCCAGCGCATATGACGCGCCGATTCTACCCAGGATGCCCCGGCGCTGTCAACGGGCAATCAACGCGGCCGGGGGCTTTACAAAAAAATCCTGATCGTTATGATAGAAGCCACGATGTGGTCATTTTCCGCGTTTCGACTCCTCACGGGCCTTCTGACCCTCGTTCTCATCGGCGGTTGCGCGGTCCCCACGAGAATCGTACCGTTCGGAGCCGGTATCACCCCGCCGCGCACCATCGCCGTCCTGCCGCTGGACAATCAGACCAATTCCGTGGCTGGCTCGCTCTACGTCCGCCAGGTCATGTACGAGAATCTGGGACGCAAAGGGTACGTGGCGACGCCCGTGGTGGACGTCGACCGGACCCTGTCGGATCAATTGGGGATCTCGTTGGGAGGTCAGGTCGCGGAGGCCGATATCCGGCACATCGGCGAGACCCTCGGCGTCGATGCGGTCCTCACCGGCACTCTCCAGAAGTTCGGAACCGTGCTCGCGGTCTACAGCGAGGTCGAGGCGACCTTTGCCATGTACGAAACCCGCTCGGGTTCCAAAATTTGGGAGTATCATGGGTACGTGAAACAGGACACGGCCCTGGCGCAACAGCACCAGAACGCGGTCACCTTGTCGGCCGACCTGCTGGCCAGCATGATTCAGCGAGGGCGAGGGAAGCCCTTGCAGTCGGTCGTGGACGAGTACTATCGCAAATTGTTCGCCCAGATGCCCAACGGGGCCGAGACCCCCGGGCGCTGACACTAGACTGATAAAATCCCCCCATCCCCTCTTTGCGAAAACGGAGAGAGAGGGGATGTTCCAAAAAGACGGGGGATTTTCCCAACAGGAGGAATAGCATGAGGAGTCACGCACGCAGTGCATTGAACGTGACGGTCGTGGCAGTGCTCGGCGCGGCGTTGGCCGCCTGCAGCATCAGCTCGACCGGGGTGGTCAAGGACGACACCACGGTAACCGGAGAAACCGAGCGTCTCGCCGAGGCGGGCACGCGGTACACGGGGCCGGAGTATCTGGTCGGCATTCTCACGTTCGACAACAAAACCCCGTCGAAGGTGCAAGGCATCGGCGAGGCCGCCACCACGATCCTGAGAACCCAACTCGAATCCGCGGGGTTGAAGGCGATTCTCATGGATGAGGGCGAGCTGGCCGAGCAGAAGAAACTGACCGAGCTCCAGGCATCGGGCGCCGTCAAGACCGGGAAGAAGCGCGCCAACGAGGGCTTCGACGCCGTGGATTACCGGTTGTCAGGCGCGATCACCGCGTATTCGGAGGTCGAGGAAGGGGTCGACGCCGTCGTGTACCAGAGCAAATCGCGAGTGGCGCGCGTCACCGTGGACTACGCCCTGGTCGACATCGCCAGCGGCAAGTCCCTGGTCGCCGAATCCGGCGCGGGCGAGTACCGCAAGAAGACCACCGGGGCGCTGGGGCTCGGCGCGAAGTCGTCGTTCGACCCCAACCTGCGCGACGGCGCGCTGCGCGACGCGCTCGCCAAGGCGATGAGCAAGATGATCGCCAAACTCGGCAGCCAGCCGTTCAGCGGGAAGATCGTGCTGGTCGATAGCGATTCGATCGTCATTCGCGCCGGCACGCGGTCACACCTCAGCGAGGGCGCGCAATTGACGGTCTACCGTCCGGGGCCTGAAATTCGCGATCCCGACAGCGGGGAAATCCTGGGACGCAAGGAATCCAAGATCGGCGTGATCCGGCTGACCCAACACCAGAGCGAACGGCTCTCCCAGGCATCGGTCGTGTCGGGACAAGGGTTCCAATCGGGCGACGTCGTCAAGCCCGTCCAGTAACCGACGTGGGAGAAGCCGCCCCGCGACACGAATCCGCCTCGGCCGCTCCCCCGCCGAAGGACCAGGGGCGGACGGCGGTGGTGGCCTGGCTCGTGGTGCTCGGGGCGGCGGGTCTGGTTGCGGTGCTGATCGTGGCCGACCTGGTGAGAAAGGCCTCGATCGCGCCTTTGAGTCGGGCGCTCGCGGACGAGTGGACGATCTGGCTCCTCGTCGCCGCAGCGGGAGGCGTGGGCCTCTTCCTCTACGGATTCAAGGTCCGCGCGATGCAACGGGTGATCGAGGACACGCCCACCTCGACCGTCCGATCACTGCCGCTGGGATTCGTCGAGGTCGCGGGAACGGCCCAACCCGACGGTCAGCCGCTCCTCAGCCCCCTCACCAACCAACCCTGCGTCTTCTACCGCTATCGCATCGAGGAGCAGCGCGGCAGCCGCAATTCGCGCCGATGGGTCACGGTCGCGGAGGATCGGTCCACCGAACCGTTCTACATCGAGGACCCGACCGGGCGCGTCCTGATCGTGCCCATGGGCGCCGACGCGCGGCTGTCCAAAGAACAGGTCTTCTCCAATCGCTGGCCGGGCGCGTTGCCCGATCACGTGGCCCGAACCCTTCACGCGATCGGCGAGCCGACCGCGAGCTGGCTGGGACCGCGTACGCTGCGGTGTCGCGAAGCGTTCATCGTCCCCGGCGACCCGCTCTACGTCCTGGGCACGGCCCAGGAGAACCCGTCGGTGTCCGACGCCACGGAGAACGCCGCGCGGATCTACATCGGGGCTCACCCCGACAACCCGCGCTATCTGATTTCGGATCGGAGCGAGAAGGCCCTGTTGTCCCGCCTCCGGCTGATCGCCGCGGCCTGTCTGTACGGGGGACCGCTCCTCACGGCACTGTCACTTGCATTCTGGGCAATGCGTGGTATGTAAGAAGGCGGGCGGCCCGCGAAGCGCCACGACAACCCGGAGATGACCATGTCCACCACGCTCATCGTGTTCACGCTGTTCACGTTCGCGCTCGCCGGCTTGGCGCTTTGGGTCGTCAGCCTCTACAACGAACTCGTACGGATGCGGAACGCCGTCGATCAATCCTGGGCCAACATCGACGTGATCCTCAAACAGCGCCACGACGAGCTGCCCAAGCTGGTCGAGGTCTGCAACGCGTACATGAAGCACGAACGAGAAACGCTGGAAGCCGTCACCGCCGCGCGCTCAGCCTCGCTCGGCGGACGTGAGATCGGCGAGAAGACCAAAGCCGAAAACCAGATCACCGCGGCCCTGGGACGCCTCTTCGCCGTGGCCGAGTCGTACCCCCAATTACAGGCCAATCAAAACTTCATCCAACTCCAGCAGCGCGTGTCCTCGATCGAAAGCCAGATCGCGGATCGGCGCGAGTTCTTCAACGACAGTGTCACGCTCTTCAACACGCGCATCCAACAAATCCCCGACGCCTTCGTCGCCCAAATCCTGAACTACACCCCCCACCCCTTACTGGAAATTCCCAAAGCGGAGACTCAAGACGTCACACTGGAGTTTGCCAACTTGCGCAAGGCCGCGTAGGAGCCTGTCCATGCATGGCCATCTGCGGCGTTGTCAGTCGGCTTTGCGTGCTCACGTACGACCCAGTACGCTCCGCGCGCAAAACCTCCTCCCGCCTTGCATCTGACCATCCCTGAACAGGCTCCAATACCCAGATACTCGGACACAATCCGAACGTCGTCCTAATCGTTCATCGAGCCAACCGAAGCAACGGCGTGCAGGCCAGGCTGAAGGCCAGCGGTCTGGCGCCCAGCATGAGTCGCAACGGCAACGCCGTCGTGGAGAGTTTCTTCAGCTCGCTCAAGAACGAGGGGACCGACCATGAAACCTTCCCCGACCGCGACCACGCCAGGGTGGTGTTGTTTGACTATCGAGCTGTTTTATAATCGGCAGCGGTCTCACGCCACGCGACTAGCAGAGCCGGACCAGTATGAACGCCGGGAAGCGTGGGCTTAACCACCTGTCCAGGAAATCGGGGCTAGCTCACCCTAGTCACTGACCTTCGTTTCTCAGAACTTAGCAATGGAATAGATGCCTAGTGCGATAAACAGCAACCCGGCCATAACGGCCCAGGCCCCGGTTAAATGGAAATAGGGGCGCGGATTATCGGGGGCACTAATTCCGACACGTCGGTCAATCAGAATTGTATATAGGCCCCACACTATCGACACGATACCCCAAAGGTCTCCAATACTAATCACTGACCTTTGAGTCAGCCCAGATTGAAGAAGAATTGCACTGACCGAAACAGCTAGAATTCCAATGAGGGTCTGCCTGGTAAGTCGCCGAATCAATTTACACTCAGACCAGCACCCCGTGGGCGCGTACGAACGAACAGCTCACTAAGAAATAACATGCTCCATATAGCCAAGAACGCCACGCCTAACATGAGAAATGGAAGAGCCATACAACTCTGTTACACAGGTCGCCCAGTTGCTCAGGCTAAAGTCAAGAAGCAAGCCTGACGCCTGCTGTTCCCAAGCCGCCGTTCAGACCTGACCCCAAGCCGCCGTTCTGCGAGTCCATACCTGGCCTCTAATCCAGATATCGACCAACTCGTCGGCCTCATCAATTCCAAATGCAAGACCACTAGCGGGCTCAACATATTGGGATGATGGCCCCAAAGAAAAGAGAATCCGCAGTATGTCCCCTTGTTTGTTCGTCTGAAAAATTTCCTCCGTCGACTCCTCACACTGTTCAGGTTCCCTGAAGCGAATGCGCGCGACTTTGATATCTTTAGGCCAAGATAAATCTGAGATTTTCCACATATCACGCAGAGGCCCTAAAATCTCAAGCCCAACCAATTCACCGCTAGACTCAAGATCAAAGTGAACACTTGCTGTGCGAACAAACGTGGCAGATCGAGGCTGGGGCTCTATACGAACATAAATCCCGTGTTCGTCTAAATCAAGATACGGCGGAACTGCTACCCTTGAGGGTGGCTTCCACTCCTCTACGCGCACCTTAAGGCCATGAGTGGTCTTCATGGAAGTTGTCTGAATCTCGGCTGATCCATAAACTGCGTATTTGACGGAAATCCCGTTATAATTTCTCGGTCGCGAGTTGTTACCACATTGAAGCCATCTCCTCCATACTTAAGAGTGTTGGGATCAAAAACCCGAGTCGTCCCTCGCAGGGTGTCTTCAAACCGATAGGTAAAGGGGGAATCCAGCACCGAGTCGAAGACATCTAGGCTAAAATTCCGACTCGGGTTCGCCGCACTTTCTGCCGCATGTGGCAAAATGGACCTCCCGGCCGGAG